>Ga0233446_1000397_pt1 | contig 48168 bp, 47 predicted proteins | sample SI_124_October20_4_FD_182780 | JGI IMG/M metagenome (GOLD analysis project Ga0233446, IMG submission 182780) | Seawater microbial communities from Saanich Inlet, British Columbia, Canada - SI_124_October2016_120_MG | ecosystem: Environmental > Aquatic > Marine > Inlet | place: Canada: British...
CTAAAAATAAAACTGCGCCAATACCAACTCCCATTCCTAAAATTGTAAGGAATGTTCTTGAGGGCTTAGTAATTAAAGTCCTCGATGACAATGTAAGAAAATCTGATAATCTCATTATAAAAAATTTATTGTTGTTATTATTTAAATCTAAGAAGCATGATTAGCTCCATTTCTTTAGCTAGTTTTTTAGCATTTCTTCTATCTAGACCAACTCCACCCTTTGCAATAGACCTGTCTAGTGTTTTTCTCATCCTATAGCTATCAAGTTTATTTTGAAGCCTAAGCTCTATAACCTCATCAAGTCGTTTTAAGCTTTCTTCATCTTTAACGTGTATATTATATTTTTCAAGTAAAAACCTTCTTAAATGTTGTATTTTTTCTGGTTTTTCAGATATTTGACGATGTCCCTGGTCTTTTGATTCTTGTTTTTCAATATTTTTAACTTCCTCCAAAACACCTTGAATTTTTTCAGTCAAATTTTCAGCCGTTCTACTATCAAGACCAGCACCACCCTCATCTAATGATTGATCAAGAGTTTTTTCTATCATTTTATAATCCCCAGTATGAGCGTTCATTAAATATTCTTCAACAATTTTTTCGATACTTTTAATCTGCTCACTACTCATTCCAATTAAAACATCTTGGACTAATTGCTTGGCCTTATAAGGAATAAGCATTCCTCCTAATTGAGCCGAAGATAATCCCGAATAAGTTCGTAACAATAAATCAAGCTCTTCAGAAATATCCGGCCTTTTCTTTTCCTCCTCAACCTTAACCGAACTAGGTCTAATATCTTTATTTACAGTTTCCCTAATAATTGTTCCATCTTTCATATGAAAAACCCTATTAGCAAAATTTAAATGTCTAGAATCATGAGTTACTAAAATAATAGTTCTGCCTTCTTTTTCATTCAACTCTTTCAAAATATTTAACACTGTATCGGCTGAAGCTGAGTCAAGATTACCAACTGGTTCATCGGCAAATAATATTTTTGGATCATTCACTAAAGAACGTGCAATTGCTACCCTTTGTTTTTGACCACCAGACAATTGAGAGGGGAGTTTTTTAGCTTGCGGGGAAATGCCGAATCTATCCAATAATCCCTGGATCCTTTTAGATCTACTGCTTTTTGATTCCCCGGTAAAAATTGAGGGTAGGCCTACATTTTTAAAAATATTAAGCGAGGGAATTAAATAAAAGGCCTGAAAAATAATACCAATTTTTTTTCTATGAAAATCAACCATTTTATTTGATCTTTGACTTAATTTAGAGACCTCTAGTCCATCGACAAAAACTTCACCATTAGACACTGTCTGCAGCCCGGTTAAAGCAAAAAGCAAAGTAGATTTACCACAACCAGAGGGGCCAAACATTATTACATACTCACCGGGATATATTTTAACACTAGCATTTTTCAAAGCTTGAAGCTCATTAGCCTTTCCTAAATTATAAGTAACGCTTACATTTTTAGTTTCTATAATTGGTTGTAATTCACCTTCTTTAGCAAGAGGTTGTTTTTTTAATTTTTCTCTTTTACTAAATAATCTCTTAAAAAACGGCTTCTTTTTTTCTTTCTCCTCTTCTTTAATTTCCTCTTTTAATTCCTCAACTGTTTTTGGCTTTTTATTATCTTTTTTTTTCTTCTTAAATATATTACCCCAAAATGATTTTTTCTCCTTTTTGACCTTTTCTGGAACAGAAAAATCCCTAATTTGATTATTAAGCACATGCTTAGTAGGTGAAACTAAAATTTCTTTCTTCTGTTCAATCGGCTTAACTGGTTCCTGGCCCAGGCCACCTTGTCTACCTTTGGCATTCACCTTGTTCTTTAATTCTTTTGATTTTTGTATGTCTATTTTTGGAACTTCCTTTTTAACATCCTTTTTCTTTGGAGAACCTAACAAACTAGACCAAAAAGATTTCTTCTCTTTTTTCTTCTTTTCAGTTAACTTTGTTTTTGGTGGTTCAATTCTTTTTAAGGGTAAAGCGATGACTTCTTTCTTCTGTTCAATCGGCTTAACTGGTTCTTTTTTTATTTTTGGAACTTCCTTTTTAACATCCTTTTTCTTTGGAGAACCTAATAAACTAGACCAAAAAGATTTCTTCTCTTTTTTCTTAGCCTTTTTAATATCACCTAACTGCCCAATAGGCGGAGTAGGCGTCTCCTTTTTTTGATTAATAGAAATCGGCCGTTCTTTTACTGATTCAATCTTAGGCCTAATTGAAACCTCTTGGCCCAGGCCACCTTCTCTAGCTTCGCCATTCACCTTGTCTTTTAAATTTATTTTCTTAAAAGCATGCCAAAAAGACCTTCCTGAAGTATTTTTCTTTTTAGACCTGCGGTCGCTTGACGGGTGTAAATCTTTTTGAAAACTACCAGAAGAAGCATCACTTAAAAAATTAACTTTAATTCCATTCTGATTAGTTCTTTTTTTATTTTTATTAAAAAACATTTTAATTTAAAATTTTTTTAATCTTACTAACAATTTGAGCTGGTGTATAATCTGACTTTACCCAATAATCAAAAAAGCCTTTATCAAGAGCTTCTTGCTTGTCACTCGTATCACTCAAATTAGTAAAAGCTACTACTGGGATAACTTTATTCTCCATTCTAATTCTGTCATACAATTCAAAACCATCCCAACTAGGCATAACTAAATCAATAATCATTAAATTAGGATTTGAATTATGCATTAACTTAAATCCTTCTTTACCATTTTTAGCAATTAAAATATTAAAACCACTCATACCTATTTTTTTTTTATACATTTCAAGTAAAACCTCATCGTCATCAACCAGTATAATTGTTATGTCTTTTATTTTTTTCATCATACTAATACATTATAACATTCTTTTAATATTTTTAAAAACTTATTCCTTGGTCACCCTTAATACTTCTTCAATCGTAGTAACACCATTTTTAGCTTTTATAAACCCATCCTCAATTATTGTTAATAATCCCTGGTTTTTAGCAATTTTATATATAGCTTCAGCTGTAGCACTTTCATTAATAACATCAATTATCTCTGGTGTAATTTCTAAAACCTCATAAATACCAACTCTTCCTTTATAGCCTTCGTTATTACATTTTTTACAACCTTTACCCTTATAAAAGAGTAAATTTTTAAGATTTTTTTCTGAAATAACTTTTTCTCTTTTTAATGTTTCCAATATTGAGTCAACGTCTAATTTTCTAGACATATCATCAATTGTCTCAGAAGTTAGCTTATAACTAGTTACACAATCCTGGCAGATTTTTCTTACCAACCTCTGAGCCACAATACAGTTTGTTGTTGTAGCAATTAAGAAAGCGGGGACATTCATATCAGATAATCTAGGAATAGTCGTTACAGTGTCGTTTGTATGTAATGTTGATAATACCAAATGACCAGTCATCGCTGCATGAACGGCAATCTCAGCTGTTTCACTGTCACGAATTTCTCCCACCATGATAATATCTGGATCTTGTCGAAGAAAAGCCCTAAGGCCTCCTGCAAAAGTAAAGCCAATTTTTGGACTAACCTGACTCTGATTAATGCCAGGCATCCTATACTCAATTGGATCTTCAATAGTCGAAATATTTACAGAAGTTTTATTTAAAACATTTAAAATAGAGTATAAAGTAGTGGTTTTACCTGATCCAGTAGGACCTGTAACCAAAATCATTCCGTGAGGTTTGTTAAAGTTTCTCTCAAGTATATCAACCGCTCTTTTATGAAAGCCTAGTTTTTCTATCGTTAAAATTTGAGATTTTTCATCAAGCAATCTCATTACAATTTTTTCTCCATCAAAAACAGGTATTATAGAAACACGAAAAGACACCTGGTATTCAGGTGTTTGAATTTTAAACCTCCCATCCTGGGGTAGACGATGCTCATCTAATTTTAAGTTGGCTAAAACCTTAATACGAGCCACAATACCAAGTTGACTATTTTTAGGCAAAGTCATTACCTTTCTCATTACACCGTCAATACGATATCTAACAATAAGCTCTTTTTCTTCGGGCTCAATATGAATATCAGAAGCTTTTTCAAAAATTGCATATTCTAGCAAGGTATCAACAATTCTAACAATCGGTAAATCTTCAGCTAGTTCTTTTAAGTTCTCTTTTTTATTTTCTTTCCCGCCTTCACCTGACTCAACAGAAATTTGGGTTATATCCTTAAATTCAGTCTTTAACCCCTTGTGATATTGTTTTAGAGACTCTTTAATGCTCTCTGGCGTAGTTACATAAATTTTAACATTTTCTCCAATTTTCTTTTTTATAAATTCTATTATCTGAAGATTTTGCGGTTTAGTTGTAGCAACCTTATATTCCTTAGAACCTTTGTCAAAAGCAATTATTTTATGAACCTGCGAAACCGTCTCTGGTATTAGGTTTAAAATATCCTTTCTAATAACTTCATTTTTTAAATCTATAAAAGGCAATTTATAATAATTAGCAATTCCCTGATACAATGACTCATCGGTTAAAACTTTATTTTCTTGAAGATATTTTATTATATCAATAGAGTTCTTTTTGGCTTCTTCCTTAAACTCAGTAAATTTTTTTTCGTCAACTATCTTACTATCGATTAATATTTTTTTAAGTAATTCCTCCTGCATGTTTTTTATACTTATATATAAAATTAAAAAACTCAACATGAGTTCATATATATATAAAAATTATAGCACAAAAAAAACTTTTTGCGAATAGTGGAAGTAGTAGAACGAAACCACTTGTCAATCTTTAATTTTTTAAGTAACATATAAATATATTTGTCATATAATATTTTTTTCAAATGATATTAATTAAAAAATTTTTCAGTTTTTTTATAAAAGATAAAATAATTTTTTTTATTTTTATTGTCAGTCTTTTTATCAATTTAATTACTTGGATAAATTTACTTCGCATTCAAAAAATAGACGGATTAATTCCGCTTCATTACAATATTTATCTGGGCATCGACTACGTAGGAGCTTGGTATAAACTATTTACTATTCCAACTATAGGATTGATAATCCTAATATTAAATTTATTCTTATCTATTTTTATTTATTTTAAAGATAAGCTTATTGCTCATATTTTAATTTTTTCCGTACTATTCGTCCAAATTATCTTATTTTTAGCAAGTCTTAGTATTGTTTGGATAAACACATAAATTCTATGAAAGTGGCATTAGTTCACGACATGTTAACTCAATATGGAGGAGGGGAGAAAGTCTTAAAGGCATTATCGGAAAAATATCCTGATGCACCAATTTTTTCTTTGATTTATGATGAAAAAACACTAGGTCATATTTTTCCCAAAGAAAGAATAAATACATCTTTTTTACAAAAAATGCCGTTCTCAAAAGAAAAATACAAATGGTATCTACCATTAATGCCCCATGCCACCGAAAACCTTGACTTAAACAATTTTGACTTAATTATTTCCTCTTCAAGCGCTTTTGCTAAAGGCGTTATTACTAATCCAAAAGCTATTCATATTTGTTACTGCCACACTCCCACACGATATCTATGGATAGATAGCCAAGAATATATTCGCAACTTAAAATATAACGAATTTATTAAAAAATTAATTTCTTTGTTTTTAACCAGGCTTAGATTATGGGATATACTTTCAGTTAATAGGGTAGATAAATTTATAGCTAATTCTAATAATGTAAAACATCGAATTAAAAAATATTACGGTCGAAATAGTAAAGTTATTTATCCACCGGTAGAAACTAATGATTTTTTTATTTCCAAAGAAAAAGGAAATTATTTTTTAGCCGGAGGAAGATTGGTTCCTTATAAAAAATTTGATTTAATAGTTGAGGCTTTTAACAAATTAAACATTCCTTTAAAAATATTTGGCGTAGGTCCGGAAATGGAAAAATTAAGAAGAAAAGCTAATGAAAATATTGAATTTTTAGGCTTTACGACAGAGAAAGAAAAAACTGAACTTTATTCTAAAGCGCAAGCTTTTATTCACCCCCAAGAAGAAGATTTTGGCATTACCCTAGTTGAATCAATGGCTTCTGGAACCCCAGTAATTGCTTATAGGGAGGGGGGCAGCAAAGAATCACTGGCCGACATAGCCGGTGAATTTTTTCATGAACAAACTTGGGAGTCTATAGCCGATAAAATAGTAAATTTTAATAAAAATAAATACAATAGCGAATTAATCAAAAAAGAAGCAGAAAGATTTAATGTTCAAGAATTCAAAAGAAGGATGAATGATTTTATATGCAACTGTTAAATAGAAGAAGTCTCTTAATTATTTTAATTTCAATTATCGCTATTTCCGTTTTTATCGCTAAACCAAACTGGCAAATAGGGGGAGACGGTTATGGTTATTATTCTTATATAAGATCGCTTCATTTTGACTGCGATTTAGATTTTTACAATGAGTTTAAAATGTTTGATGACACCTATGAAGCTCAAACATTAAAATATTGGGCCACCCCGATAGGTAAAGCTGGTAATCCTTTTGCTATTGGCTGGAGTATTTTTTATGCTCCTTTTTTTATTTTAGCCTTAATTTTAGCTAAACTTTTTACTTTTTCTAATGATTTTGCCTTATCCGGTTTTAATTTCCCTTATCAGCTATTAATAGGGGTGGGAACTTCTTTTTACATTATTTTAGGCATTTTACTACTTTTTAATACCTTAAAAAGGTTATTTTCTCCAATTTCTGCCTGGTTTTCTTCGATTTTCACCCTAATTGCTACACCACTTATTTTTTATGTAGTATATGAACCATCAATGTCTCATGGGCTTTCTTTTTTTATCCTCTCCGCTCTTTTTTACAAATCAATTGAGATTTACAAAAAAGAGGAAACTAATAAAAAAGACGTTATTTTACTAGGACTAATAACTGGAGCTAGTTTTTTGATTAGATGGCAAAACTTGCTATTTATTATCTTACCGTTGGCTATTTTATGGCTTAAATTAGCTAAAAAAAGAAGAATTTTGAGTTATTTAGGAATAACTTTACTAACGATTTTACCTCAATTTTTTGCCTGGAAGCATCTTTATGGCTCTTTTTTAACAATTCCTCAAGGAAGTGAATTTGTAAGCCATAAATTAGAGCTTTTTAATTTCTTATTTTCTGGCTACCATGGTCTTTTTATCTGGAACCCAATATTATTTTTAGCCTTAATTGGATTAATTTTGTCATACAAAAAAGATAAATTTTTATTTTTTATTCTATTTATGGCCTTATTAGGTCAAATTTTATTCAACGCTAACTTATCTGATTGGTTTGGCGGTGGATCATTTGGCTCCAGGCGAATGATTGGATCATTATTTATTTTTGCCTACGGAATTACTTATTTGCTAGACCTTTTATTAAAATCAAAATTTAAATTCAAAAAGATTTATATTATTTTAGTTATTTTTATCCTAGGCTTATTTAGCCTTTGGAATTATCTTTTAATGCTCTCTACATCCAGGGGAATCTTGCCAATAAATGCCCCAGTTACCATAGAAGAAGTTTACAAAGCACCCCTAAAATTACTTATCCACAGAAAAGGATGAAAATTAACTATTGACGAATTATAATTATTAATATAAACTAATATAATTTTATAAAACGTACCTTAAACCAATCAAATAATAAACAAAAGGGGAGGAAAAATTATGATAACTCCAGACCTAGGTTATGCAAAAAGAAAAAATGATTTTATGGCCGTACTGAAATTCCCAAGCTTTACATTGCTTACAAATTTTTTTCATGAAAGACCAAAATTTCTTGAACAGTTATCAAAGTATAAAAGTTATATTGAGGAACATCCATATACAGGCTACGAAGATGGATGCTGGCTTCTAATCAGTAATAACGATTTTAATTATTTTAGCAAGCATCTAGGAATTGTTTTGATGAATTTAATGAATGGTGCGAAGGTCCGAAATAAAAAATCAGGAAATACAGGGATAATCTCTAGCGACGAAGAAAAACGTTATCTCGTTGACCATATTCAAGTTCAAACATCCAAAGGCCTTACTACTTGGGCAATAAAGAATCTTGAACCAGTCGAATAAATATTTAACCAAGATGGTTTGGCTAATTATTTACTCCCAACTCTAATTTTTACCTTTTTTAATAATGTCACACAAAGGATTAACTCTTCACATGTTAATCCTTTTCATTTTGTTTGACATTATATTGACAATATATAATTATTAATATAAACTAATATAATTTTATAAAACGTACCTTAAATAACCAACCATTAACCAAAATAGGGGGTATTAGCATGAACGAGTTAGCCAAAGTATTAGTAGGCAGACAATTGGTAGACCAATTAATAATATTATTTAAAGGAATGTCGGAGGAAAAGATTGACGGAATAGTGACAGCTACAAAAAAACAAATTAGAAAAGATGGATTAGACACACTTAAAAATGAACTGACTGAAAAATTTCTAAGCCAAATAGAAACCCTGAAAAAGACGGGTTGCCCGACAAATATTATAAAAATTCTTGAAAGTAAGTTAGCCGAAGTAGTTGATAAAGCAGCCGGAATGGAATTCCCCGAAGTGAAAATCCCTTTTCTACCAATAATCCCTAAAAGTTTTTTAGGTCTCTACGGTCTAATAAATATGGTTGAATATAATGGTAAACGAGGAGAAACCCATCTTGACCCAATGTTAATTATTAACAAGACAGATACTCCTGTAAAGCCATATTTTATCTACGGCGTGGCAGACGGCGAAGGTACTATTAACAGTACACTAAATCACGCGACTAAGTTTGTTGAGAGACAAGATCGAAAACCCTTAACAAGCGACGAGGGCATCGCTCTTTGTTTACACACCAAGGTTTTGGACAGTCATGCTATATATTGCCTAAATTCTTCTTATGATGGACAGAAAAACTCTATAATCCAAATTAGCATCAAGGCAAATAGGCCATTGCTTGACTGGGCCAATGAAGGCAATATTGATAAAAACGGTGGTTCGCCTTCCTGTAGTAGTCTTTACTAATTGTTAACAATTAAAAGGTTATGCGCCATAATGTACACCAAGGTAGATCAAAATGATCTACCTTTTTATTTTGTTTGACTTTTATCCTTGGTTTAGCTAAACTAAAAAGTATAAAAGTAGTCAAATCTACTCATTTTTTAATAGTGAAATTTTATACTATGAGACAATCTCAATTATTTACAAAAACTACCAAAGAAGCCCCAAAAGATGAAACAAGTACAAATGCCCAATACTTAATGAGGGGCGGTTTTATTGATAAATTAGGAGCCGGAATCTATACATTTTTACCGCTGGGAGTCAGAGTTCATGAAAAAATTAAAAATATTGTCAGAGAAGAGATGAACAAAATTGGAGGCCAAGAAATTTTAATGCCAGCCTTAACTCCTAAAGAAAACTGGGTTAAAACCGGTCGATGGGAAAATTTTGATGCATTATTTAAACTCCAAGGTCACGATAAAAAAGATTACGCCCTTGGAGCAACTCACGAAGAAGTTATTACTCCTTTAATTAAAAAATTTGTTTTTTCACATAAAGAGTTACCTACTTACGTTTATCAAATCCAAACCAAATTTAGAAACGAACTTAGGGCCAAGTCTGGTCTAATTCGAGGCAGGGAATTCTCAATGAAAGACCTTTATTCCTTTCATAAAACAGAGGACGATTTAGAAAAATATTACAAAACATCTAAAAAAGCCTACTTTAAGATATTTAAACGCTGTGGATTAGATAAAATCACCTATTTAACTTTTGCTAGCGGGGGAGCTTTTTCCAAATATTCTCACGAATTTCAAACACTGTCTAAAACAGGGGAAGATACTGTTTATATCTGTGAAAAATGCAAAATAGCAATTAACAAAGAAATTATTGACGAGCAAAAAGCATGTCCTGAGTGTAAAAACAAAGACCTAAAAGAAGAAAAAGCTGTAGAAGTAGGAAACATCTTTAAATTAAAAACTAAATTTTCAGAAGCTTTTGACTTTAAATATGCCGATAAAGATGGAAAACAAAAAGATGTTTTGATGGGATGTTATGGTATTGGACCAAGCAGAATAATGGGAACTATTGCCGAGATTTATAACGATGACCGCGGAATTATATGGCCAGAAGAAATTGCTCCATTTAAAGTTCATTTAATTAGCCTTAAGCCACGAGACGAAAAAGTAGAAGTTATAAAAACAGCAGAAAAAATTTATGCAGACTTACAAAAAGAAGGGGTCGAAGTTTTATATGACGACCGAGAAGATATTGGACCTGGTGCAAAATTTGCTGATTCTGATTTAATTGGTTGCCCAGTTAGAATTATTATCAGTGAAAAAACTTTAGCCAAGGAAAGCGTAGAAATAAAAAAGAGAAATAGCGACGGCCAAGAGCTAGTCAAAATTAAAAAACTAAAGAACATGTTCTAAAAAATTTATGTTTGATAATTTAAGAAAGAAATTTTCGCAAAATTTAAGTATTGACTTAGGTACCGCCAATGTTGTGCTTAGTCTTGGTGATAAAGGAATTATTGTTAATGAGCCATCTGTTGTAGCCGTAAATAATAAAACTAACCAAATTTTAGCTATTGGCCATGAAGCAAAAAAAATGATTGGCCGAACTCCTCCACATATTGAAGTTTCCAAACCGTTGATTCATGGAATAATTTCTGATTTTGAGGTTGTAGAAAAACTTTTAAAACATTTTATAGACAAATTACATAGTGATAAAATTTTATCTGCTTCAAGGCCAAAGGTAATAATTGGCGTACCAATTGGCGTAACTGAAGTAGAAAGAAAAGCTGTAGAAGATGCTGTTTTTTCTGCTGGCGTAAAAGAGGTGTCAATGGTAGAGCAACCCATAGCAGCAGCCCTAGGCTCCCAAATAAATATCGAGGAACCTAGCGGAAGCTTAATAGTTGATTTAGGCGCTGGAACAACTGAAATCGCCGTTATTTCGCTTGAGGGTATTGTTAATTGGAGAAAACTTGACATTGCTGGCGATCGATTAAATCAAAACATAATTCAAGCTGTACACGAAGAGTTTAATGTTTTACTAGGAGAAACAATAGCCGAAGATGTAAAAATTAAAATTGGATCAGCTGTTCCACAGTCAAAAGAACTATTAATGCGGGTAAGTGGCCGAGATCTTATTACTGGTTTGCCTCGAGAAATAATTTTAAATGACAGTCACATTAGACATGCCATAAGCAAATCTCTATCTTTAATAGTAGATGAAATTAAAGCAACACTAGAAACAACTCCGCCAGAACTAGTAGCTGATATCTATAAAAAGGGGATTACTTTGTCCGGCGGCGGAGCGCTCCTAAAAGGAATGGACAAGCTTATTTATGAAGCCATAAAAATACCAGTTAATGTTGCTGACGACCCTTTAACTTGTGTAATTCGAGGATTAAATGCATTGCATGAAAATAAAAAAATGCTTGAAAATGCTGTAGCCCTAATAGACAACAGCCCAGTTATTAAGTAACTTTGTATGGCAAAAAAAAGATCGAAAAAATTTACAATAGGAGCAGTTATTTTACTGCTCGTTTTTGTCTATGCAATTAATAAAAGCAAGATTTTATATACCTTAGGGGGAAGAACTATAACGCCTATTCAAAATTTCACCAAAGGAGCTTCTAGTACAATAAGTAATTTTTTAAACAATATTCTTGGCAGAAACAATAACTATTGTGATGAAAATAAAATTACTGAGATTCAAAAAACAATTCAAGATGAAAAAACAAAAATATTAATTAAAGAAAATAGGGAATTAAAGGAAATGCTTAATTTTTTAGAAGATAACGACTACCTACAAAATGAAGAAAAACAATGGGAAACAGCTTACTTAATAGGAAGAGACCCTATTGACCAGTCTATTTTTATCATCAATAAAGGTAGTAATCACGACCTTAAAATAGGCATGCCTATAATTAAAGATAAGGGGGTCCTTATTGGTAAAATTATAAAAGTAGAAAAAGAATATTCTCATTTTATCTTAACAACTGACAATAGAAGCAAGGTATATGCAGCTATAAATAACGAAGAAGAGATAAGCGGATTGGCAGAAGGTAACTACAATCTTTCAATTCAAATGGAGCTAATTCCTATAAATAAAAATATTAAAGAAGGTGATATTGTTACCACCTCCGGAGAGGAAAAATTTATACCACCAGGACTTTTAATTGGAACTATTAAAAAAATAAATAAAATGGACAACGATATTTTTCAAAATGCTGAACTTGAAACTTTTTCTTCTTTTGATGACATAAAAATTGTAACTGTAATTAAATAAAATGATAGAAATAATAATTTTTTTAAGAAATATTTTATTTATCCTATTGTTTGCTGTAATACAAACTAGCTTTATTTTTCTCTTTCCCCACCCCCTTGATGAATGGCAAATATATTTATCTTTTTTAATCCCTTTTTTAGTTTTATTTGAAAATAATAGACAAATTATTTGGTGGAGCGTTGTTTTTGGCTTAATTTTAAGTCTTTTTACTATCTATCAAATTTTTATACTTCCGCTTTTATTTGTTGCTTTAATTCTTTTAATTAATTTTATTCTTAAAAACTTTATAACAAATAGATCATTATATACCATTTTTGTTCTATCTATTTTAATAACTTTTTTATATAATTTTATTTTATTTAGTATTTCTCTATCTCTTAATTATATTTATTTTTCCTCCTCAAATATATTAATCATACCTACTTTAATTAATTTTCTTTGGCAAATACTCTTAAATACAACAGGGTCCTCGCTGTTCTTTTTCCTGTTAAAAAAGATTAAATAATATGAACGACGAAATATTTCCAACTTTTAATGTTTCAACTTCCGTAAATCGAGAGAACCGTATAATAGACGAAGTTCCAGATAGAGCAAATATTAACGACGAAAACAAAAATTTTGTTGGATCTTCTTTTGATAAAAATAATTTAAAATTTTTTTTAATCAGTTTACTTTTTTTAATCGGTTTTCTTTTTTTAAGAGTCGCTTATCTACAAATAATAAAAGGGGACCATTATTTAGGGGTTGCTGAGGGAAACAGAATAAGGACAGAAAAAATAAAATCAAAACGTGGAATTATTTACGACCGAAACCTAAACCAATTGGTATACAATAGAGCTAACTTTATTCTCACTTTAACACCTTACGATTTTTTTCTTGATAAAAACAATACCTTTTTAAAAGAATGTTTAAATGAAGAGGAGGTTTGTAGAGAAAAGGGTGTAGATGATATAAAGGAAATTTTAAGAAAAAATGAAGAGGAAATTATAAAAAATTCTCTAAATGATCTTTATAAAAAAATTGATCCATTTTCCAGGGAAACAATCATAATAGCAGAAAAAATAGACTATGACGATTCACTGGCTTTAATGGGAAAAATAAAAAATATACCTGGTTTAGCGGTTGAAATAAGCAACACTAGGGAATATGTACCGACAGAAAGCATGTCTCATTGGATTGGTTATACCGGAAGAATTAGCGAAAAAGAACTAAAAACCAACAGAGACAAAGGGTATTCTTTAAATGACTACATCGGTAAAATAGGGCTAGAAAAATATTACGAAGAATCTTTAAAGGGTAGGGATGGTGAAAAAAATATTGAAGTTAACGCTTTGGGAGAAGAAAAAGGCTTTGTTAGCCAAATCAAACCTTCTTCTGGTAATAATTTAATTTTAACGATAGACCAAGAACTACAAAAAAAATCTGAAGAAGCACTGCAAAATAGCTTAATAAAAAACAATAAAAAAAAGGGTGTAGTAATAGCAATGAATCCCCAAAATGGAGAGATTCTTTCAATGGTAAGTTTACCAGCTTTTAATGCTAATGATTTTTCCTACAAAATAGATCCCGAGATATATGAAATATTAATCAAAGACAAAAATAAACCATTGTTTAATAGATCCGTTCTAGGAGAATATCCGTCTGGATCCATTATTAAGCCTGTTTTTGCTAGCGCTGCCCTAGAAGAGGGCACAGTGACCCCCTGGACGACTTTTTTTAGCAGTGGGGGGATATCGGTTGGTGACTGGTTTTTTCCTGACTGGCTAGCTGGAGGTCACGGTAATACAAATTTACGCAAAGCATTAGCTCGATCAGTTAACACATTTTTTTATATTACAATTGGCGGTTATAAAAATTTTGATGGAATGGGGATTGAAAAATTAAAAGAATATGCTGAAAAATTTGGCCTTAATCAACCCACGGGGATAGATTTACCCTACGAAGAAAATGGATTTTTTCCAACCAAAGAATGGAAAGAAGAGGTAAAAGAAGAACAATGGTATATTGGTGACACTTATCATTTAGCAATTGGACAGGGTGATTTACTCGTCACCCCCTTACAAACAGCTGTATTTACCTCTGCTATTGCTAACGGTGGGAAGATACTTAAACCACATTTAGTTAAAGAAATTAGAGATGAGGAAAATAGTATAATCGAAAGAATAAAACCAGAGATAATTAGAGAAAATTTTATCTCCCAAGATAACCTAGGAACAGTACAAAGGGGAATGAGAGACTGTGTTACCTACGGAAGTTGCGTTTCTTTAAATAGCTTACCAATTGAAGCAGCCGGCAAAACAGGAACTGCCCAACATGGAGGCAGTGATGAACCCCATGCTTGGTTTATAAGCTTTGCACCATTTGATAATCCGGAACTAGCTGTAATTGTCTTAATCGAAGAAGGGGAAGAAGGTTCAAGAACTGCTGCTCCAGTAGCTAAAGAAATCCTCAATTGGTATTTTACAAGATAAAAATGGGTTCGAATCCAACCCCGGGAGCCGCTAAAATATCGCTTAACCAAGCGGTATTTTTTTATACCCCGAATAGGAATATTTGCAAGGTTAGAACCGTTGTTGGCTTTGAGGGTGTTCTGTGGTAGAGTTATGGTAATATTAATATTTTTTAATTTATGGCAAATCAAGAACTAATTGACTGGATAAAAAATCAAAAAGCTAATGGATTTACAGACCAAGAACTAAAAGATTTTTATTTAAAATCAGGTGGGAATGAAGAACTGTATAATGAAACCATAAAACTAATACAAGGGGGTAGTAACCCGAAAGGCAATAAAAAGATTATCTTTGTTTCTTTTTTTGCTTTAATGCTTTTAGTGTTAATTGTTGGAAGTTTTTATTTTTTAAACAAGAAAAAAACAGATTTGACGGTCGATAAAAAAAATAAAGAAATTATTGTAGCTGAAAAGTCTATATGCTCATTTAAGATTTCTGGTTTATATGCTAATTTTGGTCAATCAAATGAAGGTGGAGAGGGTGATAAATATATTCATTTTTATATAGATGCCTTATTGCAAAATATGAATAGCGAGACTCATTTTTTAGAAAAAATAAATGTTAAAATTTTCACAAAAGACAATACAAAAGTTCTTGTGGAGGGGGATTTTGTTGTTAATAATAATTTAGAATCATTGGACTATATTCCTTTTAATGTCGGTCTTATATTAGATACAAGTAGTGGCACTGGTAAAGGATATAAAATAAGCGATGATTTTAGAATAAAATATTTTCCAATTTTTACAGATTGTCGTGCTGAGCAGGATATTAGTCTTGCTAAAAAGGGAGAAACGCCAAGCTGGGGAGGTTGGGATGGTTTTATGCAGTATTTAGACACTATTGATAGTGATAAGGACGGTTTATCTGACAAAAAAGAACGTGATATTGGAACTTATAGATATAATCCAGATTCTGACAATGACGGACTTTCAGATGGCGAAGAGGTTAAAAGTGGGAAAAATCCTCGTAGTAATGGAAAAACAAAGGATAATAGCGACGGTATACCCTTAGTTGTAGAAAAAGATTATAGCAAAGAAAATATAGTTATAAATAATAATTTATTAAGATTATTGACGGAAGAACCTATAGGATTGGAAGAAGAATATTTTGATAAAACTGAGACACCAGCTGACATGCATCCTTGCGATTTAACATTTGGATTGATTATTGGGCAAGATACTATTATTACACAAGAGGGGATAAGCATTGATTTATATGAGCAAGTGCAAGAAATTTATCCAGAATTGTCAAAAGAAGCTTTTGAAACTGTCCCAGAAAAAATAGTGATAGAAACTGAAAAAGGAAATGTTGAAATTGAAATAATGGAAAATCACTTAGATAATCCCAATTCTTATAAAAGATTTTGTTTTCCAGATGAGTTATTATGTGAAAAGTTTAGTAATAATTGTTGTTTTGATGTAAATAGTTGGACAATATTGGATATAAACGGTTATAGGACAAAAATATTACACGAAGGGGTTAATAGATATATATTTGAAAATGATTTAGAAATTATTTTGGCTACTAACATCGATGAGGCGACAGTAGGTTTTTGTTTAGATAGCGATAGTGAAATTATTAACATAAAAGGTTTTAATGGTAGTAATGAAGAAATAGATAATTTTTTAATTGAAGGGAATGAAGCTTCTGTAGAAAAAAAGAAAATTAGTGTGTCATTAGAAAACGAGGAAACTCGGGATGCAAGAAGATTGTCAGATATAAAAACTTTACAAACAGCTATTGAGCTTTATACTATGGATAATCGAATGGTTCCTAATCCCATAAATTCAGTTAACCCTTGGTCAGGGGAAGTTAATTCTTTAACATCAATTTTATCAGATTATTTACCAGGAGGATTACCAAAAGACCCACTAGAAGAAGATCCTAGAGATTGGATTTACTGCTTTAATCCGGATAGTGATAGTTATTTAGTTGCTACTTCTTTAGAACAAAAAAAAGATGTTGACTGGGAGATTGATAACGTATCAGGCTGGGAGTCGGGGGAGTGTATTAGCTCTAATGGTGGGGTAAATGAAAACCCAGTTTGTAGTGATAATATTGGTGTTATAGGTAGGAGTAGTAATATTACAGCTGTTTGTTATGGCTCTAGTGATGATTTAAGGAACAAATATTAAAGTTGATATTATTGATTATGGTATAAGTTTAAAACATTCAGACTTAAGTATTGTGGGCGGTATAAATATTATTTTACTAACCAATGACTGGCCAATGACGTGGAACAGACATTCCAATGTAATCGGTTATGTCACAGACAACACCGACATCAGGAAATACATAGTTTAGGAGTCGGGATTATTTGTAACGATGTTCCAAAAATTCCATTTTTAAGCGAATGGGAAGATAAAAAAAATTAATTATGTATTTAGACTATTTGGTGCAAATATTTTTTATAATAGCCCCTGTTTTTGTGGGGGGCATTTTTTTTATTTTTTCATTGAAAAAAAATTATTTTTCAATTTTAAATAAACCTATTGATTTTAATTATAAAATTTTTAATAAAAGATTTTTTGGTGAAAATAAGACTTTTAGGGGTATTTTATTAATCCCACTTTATACTTATATTTTTATTATTTTTACAGGGCTATTTTTAGAGTTGTTAGGGGTCGATTTGAGTAAAATAATATTCGATTATAGCTTCAAGGGAAGTTTCAAGGGTTTATTATATGGCCTAGCTTATTCATTAGGCGAGCTTCCTAATTCTTTTATAAAACGTCAAATAGGCATAGGCCCAGGTGCGAAATCAAAAAATATATTTTTAAAATATATTTTTAAAATAATTGATAATATTGATTCACTAGTTGCATGTTCTTTTGTTTTGTTTTTTGTTTACGGTATAAATTTTAATCTTATTGCAGGAGCTTTTTTTACAGGGGTTTTGTTACATTTTGGCACTGATTTATTAATGAAAAAAATTAAGTTAAAAAAGTAGATAGATTAATAAAGCTGAAGAGATCGGGACGGTTAAGTTATCAGATCCAAATGTTGAATAATATTCAATAATTGTAATGGTAAAGGATATTAATATTATTTTAAATATTATTAACAAGTTTAGATATTCTCCTAAAAAATAATTCATAAATATCAATATCAATAAAGATGATATAAAAAATAAAAAACTTCCCATTATTGATTTTAATTTGGATATTTTAAAATTATAAAGGCCGGTTATAGTATCAGATAGTCCTAGTATTAATAAAGAGTTTAATAAAATAAGTTTATTATTATAAAAAAATGTGGCCAATATAATCAGTGAAATGGGATAATAAATTTCGCCATACGTCCTTGGTGATTTTATATGAATTGATGTCATTATATTTTTATAATAGGAAAATATAAAAAATATTAAAAAGAATGATGTAGTTATTATAAATTCCGCTTGGCTTACCTTAAAAGATAGCAAAACAATAAAAAAAGCTGAAGTAAAATGAGCTATTTTACGTGTTATTATTTTGTTTAATTTTAATTTTCTTTTTATAACCTCTAGTGAAAAATAAAGGATAGAAAAAAATAATATAATACCTATAATTTTTAATAACATCATTTTTTCATTAATATTAATTTGTCTTTCTTTTTATGTCTTATAACTTCTTTTAGTCTGTAAAGTTTAAGTCTGGGTTTTAAGAAATTTATTTTCTCCAGTAATGTCAAATCGTTAAATTTGATTTTAATAAAACCATGATTACTTAAAAGTTTTTGTATTTTATTAAGAAAAATTGCTCCTAAGTATGAATAATTTTTATTTTTAGTAGCGTATTTAATTAATTGATTAGAATATCCCTTACCTCTAAATTTCGGATCCAGATATAAGCCGTGAATTTCTATTAGTTTATTACTTAGTTTATTATAAAATAAAAAACCGATTAATTGATTTTTTTTAAAAAGATAATGAATATTTTTATTGTCTATATATTTTTTTATTTCTTTTATTTTTCTAAAAGATAAATTTTTTTCATTTTTTATTTTTATAAAAATATCCTTTAATATTTTATTTTTTTGGTTGTGGTCTAGTTCATTTGTGATAATCATATTAAATATTTATTAGTGATAAAAAAATAAATAATATAATTAATAAAAAAATAAAAAAGTAATTTTTTGTTTTTTTTATTTTAAAATCAGAAATCATTAAAAATGAAATAATTAGCAAAATTGGGAATATTATATATTTTATATTTTCAGATAAATATATTGTAATAAAAAATATTACTATAATTGCCAGTTGTGCATAGGGGACAATTAGTCCCGTATAATAAAAGTTATTTTTATTTTTTGAGAAGCCTAATAGGTTGTGGCGTGATAATCTCAGAATACCTGTTAGGAGTAAAATAAAAATAGTTATTAATGTAATATGGTTATTAACATTTAAAAATTTATATAAGAAGATAGAACTAAGACCAAGGTAATTAAAGGCATCTAAAAATGAGTCTAGCTGTCTTCCGAGATCGCTTGAGACATTATATTTTCTAGCAACGTATCCGTCTAATATATCAAAAATAAATGCTAAACAAATTGCTATAATTGAATGAAAAGGTTTATCCAAAAGAGCAAAATAAAATGCAAAAATAACTGGAATTAATCCAGTAAGAGTGATTGTGTCGGCCATATTTATCGTCCCCAGAAGCCCGAAATTTTTTTTAATAAATTTATTCATTGCTTAATATTTTAATTATACCGGAGTTACCATCTAAAATTATTTTATCTTTGTTTTTAATTAGCTCTACGGCATTATTTACTCTTACTACACAAGGTATTCCCAGCTCCCTGCTAATAATCGCTGCGTGTGAAAGTGTATTTCCTTTTTCTAGAATAATTCCTTTTAAAAGGGGAAATATTATGGTCCAGCCAGGATCTGTTTGATATGTTACAAGAATTTTATTTTTGTAATCGGTATTTATATCAAATTCTTTTAAAACAATAACTTCTCCTTCTATTGTCCCACCTGAAGTAGATAGCCCTTTTAAATCACAATATTCTTTATCGGGGACCTCGTCATTTTGGATATAAGACTTTTCACCTATATCATTTATTATTAATCTTTTTGGTAATTTTTTATTTCTATAGTTTTTTAATAATTTTTTTCTGTTTTCTATTATGTCTAAATAATTTTTTTCCAGTGTATTGCAATTTGCAATATTAAAAACTTCTTCTTTCCTTAAATAAAAAACATCTTCTTTGTCACTTATTATACCATTGAGAGAAAAATTATTCCCTAATGCTAAAAAATAATCTCTTGCTACAGTATAGATCATACCCCTTCTTAATCTAAACACCTCTCTTAATTGTATAGATTTTTTTGTGTAGTTGGATAGAAATTTTATTAAAAAATAGTACATTAAACCAGATAATTGTTTGTTATTTTTTTTAATTTCTTTTTTTATTTTTAACATTATTTCTGGCCCAATGTTTTTTTTATTTTTTATTAAATTAACATCCGAAAAATTTTTCAATATGTTTATTATGAATTCTGGCCTTTCTTCTATTCTGACGCTTTCGAGCTTTAATTCGCTTGGTCTACGTGATCCATATTTGTTAATATATCTGTCAAATAATTTTTTGAAATTTTTTACCTCTTTATCACTGCTTATTAATAAATCAGAGTATATTTTTTTATCATTTTTATTTGAGAATATACTTATTATTTTTTGGCTTTCCTTTATTTTTTCTGATAAAAAACTTATTTCTTCAATAACCTTAAGTTCATCGCTTCTTTTAAAATTAGATATTAAAATATTTAAATAATCTTGATTGTTGCTAGTTATACTTTTTGAAATTATTTTGTCAAGAATTCCATGAAAAATCATCAATCTAAAGTCATTTAATATAGGAACCTTCCATTTATCTAAAAAATGTTCTTCTAGTTCTTTATAGTGTTCGACAATTTCAGTTGGCGTAAATTTTTGCAGTTCTAAGTCTTTGTGTTTTTGAAAATCTTTATCAAAATTTTTAATAAATTTTTGAGCATCTTTTTTATAAAAAATTAATTTATAAGAAAATTTTAAAATAACCGGCATGCTCGAAATAATTTGTTTTATTTTTGTTTTATTTTTTTCTGTTTCTTTTTTCGATATTTTTTTCTGAGGTACAAGCATTGCTTCAAAAAAACCTTTATTATATTTATATCCTGGTAAAACCTTTATCATTTTATACCAGTTGTGTATTTTATAATAAACCCTACCATCAACATATCCCAGTAAATTTTTGAGAATTTTATTTTTGTCATTTATAATATTCTCATCAACTCCTACTAATCTCATAAAATTTGCATAAACTTTTGAATAAGCATATTGGATAAATGAGTATGTTAGCGGAGTTGTTGTTCCTGGATAACTTTCGGAAATATTGGTGCAATCAAAAGTTATTTTTTGTGTTGGCAGTTTTTTAATTTGGATAGTTATATCTCTTGTTTGTAAAATAGCAATGCGTTTATTGGATACCGACCATTCAATATCCTGGGGCGTTGATTTTAGGTATGTTATTTTTTCTATATTTTTTAATAGTTTTTCAAATTCATTTATTAATCCGGCCTGTTTGATTTTTAGTGGATAGTCGGATAATTTGGTTTTTCTATTGATAATATATTCATCCGCTGATGATCCGTCCACTAATGATTTTGCGAGACCTTTATTTATAACAATTTTTGTTTCCGAAAAAGGAAAATCAGAAAAGGAAATTCCAGATATTTTAGCATCAAACATTTCCTGTACAATAATCGAGAGATTGAAATTTTTTATTTTTAAACCCTTTTTTTCAATATATGAAAAAACTCTTTGAGTAAATAGGCTTTTCAAGCATAAGAGCAAATATTTTTCAAAGCTATCTTTGTTAAAACTAATATTTAAAAATGATTCATAAATTCCTGCGAATGAATATTTTTTTAAATCTTCCATGCCAGCGGAGGTTCGAAAGCTTACTTTTTTGTTATAATATTTGTTTAATTTTAATATATCTCTATTTATGTTTTTTTCATTAAAGCTAACATTATTTAATATAGCATCAATGTCCCCGTATTTATTATTTAAAAAAACACGAGATAAATTTTGGATTAATAAATCATAATCATTAATTAGATCATTTAAAAGAACTACCGAAAAGGAAGGTACTGGTAGATTATTTTTTTGAAGCCAGATTAAGTTCTTTGCTTTGTTGCCAATATTTGTATCAAAATTATTTTTATTTATGACCATAATATGAGATAAATATTTATAATTATAAGGCCCGATATTCCCATAACCACACTCCATTTATCCGAGTGTTTTAAAATAATATTTTTATTAATATAAAAGGCTGGTATTAATAATAATATTAAGACTAAATGGATCACTGATAATGTCCCTAATTTTTTGAAAATTAAGAAAATTGATAAGGATTGCATAATTAATAAAAATACTAAAAAGAAAAAAGAGTAATTTTCACCCCACCTATAAATATATGTATCATCCGAAAATTTCCCCTCATCAGAAATTCTATGCTTACATTTTCGGCCTATTTCATAAATGTAGGCTGGGAGAAAGAGGGCAAGAAAAATACCCGTATCGTTAAATGATGGAATATATAATATTTTTTTTGTTAGTGATATTATGTAATAAGCATAAAAAAGAAAAATTAGTTGATGAGATAAAATGTATAAAAAAAAACTTTTCTTTTCAAACTTGTTTATAAAAAAATTTTTGTACATTAGGAAATGATAAAAGAATAGAAATAAATATATAGTTAAGGCTAATTTACCTAAAAAAATCTGTAAAATTATTTCTAATATTATAATTATAGAGATTAATAATTTAATTTCTTTTAATGAAATTAATCCTCTTTGAACTGGTCTGTGGGAATAGTGAATTGAATCAAATTTATAATCTTTTATTTCATCAAAAAGTCTTATGCGAAATAAAAATAAAAAAATGACCGTAGAAAAAGCTATGACAGTAAATAGCTGGAAAGACTTAGCTGTGTATAAAACACCAGAAGAGGAGAAGAGAAGAGAAAACAATATTGCCGGAAAAATAGGAAATCTTTCATTTATATATTCTATCAATCTTAATAAAAAGGACTTCTCCATATAATTCTTGTGATATTTTTAAATTAGTTATAAAATAAATTTGTATGAACTATTATTATAATATAATTTTAACATAATTTTTAAAAAATAAACAAAATGGTTAAGGGTTTTTTTAATAAAATAAGGTTTAGATTTTTTTTGACAACAAAAACAATCTTATATACAGAAAATTATTTAAAACAAGTTTATAAAATATATTTAAATCATGATAAGGTAATTCATTATCGAAACGGTTACCCAGTTTTTTCCTTATCAACGCCTGCTATTTTTAGTAAACCGGCAGCTAATATGTTCGCAAGATCAATTTTTGGCAGTATACAGAATAGGAATCTCCCTAATTTAATGAGCTTTGCTATAAATGATAAATGTAATGCGAATTGTTCTCATTGTAGTTTTTTTACAGAGGTTAATGATGCAAATAGGCAAATTTTAAGTTTAGATCAAAGTAGAAAATTAATTAATGACGCGCAAAAATTAGGGGTATCTGTAATTAATTTTGTTGGTGGGGAGCCTCTACTTAGGAATGATATATTAGAAATAATTAAATGTGTTGATAAGACTCTTTCAACTACTGTTATGTTTACGAACGGTTATCGTCTTTATGAAATGGCGCATAGTTTAAAAAAATCTGGACTAGACAGTGTTTATGTGAGCATAGATTCTTCTAAAAAAGAAATTCATGATAAAAAAAGAGGGAAAGACGGGTTATTTGATAAAGCTGTGGCTGGAATAATGGCTGCTAAAAAAGCCGGATTATCGGTTGGAATATCCTGCTGCATAAATGAAAGTGACTTTAAAAATGGTGAGTTAGGTAAAATAATTGAGTTAGGAAAAAAAATGGCTGTACACGAGGTATTAGTATTTGATGTAATACCAACCGGAAGGCTTAAGAATTGCCATGTATTAATTGATAATAATAGTTGGATAGATGAATTAATAAATTTCTCAGATAAATATAATAAAGATTTAAACTACCCAGGAGTTTTAATTTACGCTTATTCTACGAGTTATAGAAGTACTGGGTGTTCTGGGGGAACTAGTTATTTTTATGTATCTCCATACGGAGATATTTCTCCTTGTGATTTTAATCATCAAAATTTTGGTAATATTTTAGAAGAGCCTTTGTTTAAAATATGGGACAAGTTATCATCCTCTGATGTTTTTAATAAAGCTAGTTGGGGTGGTTGCAGAATGAAGAGTTCGGCTTTTAGAAAAAATAATAGCAATCTTAGCTAATTTTTCTTTTAAAAAATTTTCAAACATGTTATAATTTTAATATAATTATTAATATTTAAAAATGATTTTTAATCCTTGTTCATCGTCGGTTTGTTTATTTGATAAAACACCCACAGAATCAATTATTTTTTTTGAAATTTTTACTTTAGTTTCTGTAGTTTTGCTTCTTTGGATATTATCTAGAAATATAAAGCACATTTGGCTTAAATTTGGGGTAATGGCAATGGGCATTTTTATTTTTGAATTTTTTACGCATCCATTGTGGTATAATTTAAAAATGGGTTCTTGGGCCTATGTTTATAGGGATGTTAGTTGGATTTTAACTTTTGGATGGTCCATATTAATAATGGTGCCAATTGAAATAATTGATAGTCTGGGCAAGAAATTGGATGAATGGAAAAGATTTTTTTTATATTTATTATCCGGACTTTTTCTAGGAATATTAGGGGAAACTGTGGTTGTAAATCTGGGTATTCGTTGGTATTCACCCGAAACCTTGGAAGTGATAGCTGGGAAATTTATACCATTTTTAAACATACCATTAGCATCTTTGTATTATATTCCAGTATTTATGGCGCTTGTAATAGGTTTTTATAAATATTGGAGTTTTGTTATTGATAAGAAGTTACTGGTGCCAATTAAAAAAAGGAGATGGGTTAGAGATTTCATTATTGCTTTTGTCGGCGTATTTTTATTTGAAATTATGGTTGAAGCTATGGTAACTAATGCAAGACTACCGTCATGGTCTTATATATATAGAGATGTGAGTTTTTTGATGACAGGAGGGTGGATTATAATAATATGGCTAGCAGTTAGTTTTGTCGATAAATTTTTTATACATTTTGATTTAGTGGAAAGATTTATTCTTTATATTTTTTCCGCAACACTTATAACGTTGCCAATTGAAGCTTTGTTGATATTGAATAAATTTAGGCTTTATGGCCCGAGTTCAACTGAAAATTTTTCGGGTTTTATAATTCCACTTACAACTATTCCGATTGAAGTAGCTTTTGCTATCCCTTTTTATCTTTCGTTGATAGTAGCATTTAATAAATATTGGATGTATATTTTAGATAATAAAAAATAATTTATTTATATAATTATGAGAAGATTAGGCGCTATTATTTTAAAAATTATATCAACACTTATTATTGTTGGAGTATTGGTTGGTTTCGCTGGTTTCGCTATGCTTGCCATTGCATGTGGCGGTGCTAGTCCTGGTTTTTTTGTTATCTTAGGGGTTTTATTATTAGCGGGAGCAGGAAGGATGATTTTTGCAATTTTTAGGCGTAGGTCTTCAGGGCATGTTCGCAAAGATTATCTTAGTGAAAATATGTTTTCTCCAGATAATGATGCAAAAAAGTCTTATACACATACCATAAAGGAATCATACGCTTTAAGTAATTATATAAACGAAGCTTATAGTAGGGGTGTTAGTAAAAAAGATGTAATAAAAAATTTAAGAAATGTAGGCTGGGGGGAGAAAACAATTAAACAAATATTTGGTTCGTTAAAATAACGGAATATTTGAATATTATTTTTAATAAAAAAAATCGCTCGAAAAAGAGATTTTTTTATTATTTATATATAATTTTTTAGTCAATCGATCTAATCTTTTGGGAAAAATTAGGGTCATCGGCATATTTTAATGCCCGGCCGTTTATTAAAAATTTTTCACGAGCTTCTTCTAATGATAAATCTGTATCTATTAAATCAAGGTCAAACGCAAGTTCGTCAGCATAACCAGGCATTAAAACTTTATAACTAAAAGGAATCCTGTTTGGTGTAATTGCATTAACATGTTTCATGATGTTGGTTGTACAGGTACTTGTTATAGTGTTGTAAAATTCCGGTTTTTCTTTAAGTTCATTAATTCTTTTAATCATATCCAAGAATAGTGCTTGTTTTTTTTCTTTTGTGGTTTTGGCCGGATAAATATAAACTTTATCATTTCTATAATTGGATCTTAATTTTACCGCATCTTTTTCATCGGCCACTATATACATTATCTCATATTTATTAAATAAACCCTTTAGGGCCGAAAATTCTTCGCCAACTTCCTTTCTTATTTCAATAGATATTGCCACATATTCATTGTTTTCAAAGCCAAAACTTAAAAAGGTATGAGCAGCTCCGGCAAAATCTGAAAATGGCTCTAAAATAAAATCAACTGATTTAATTTTATTTAAATCAAAGGTTTTATTGTAATAAGCTGAGTCATAGTCATCGCTACTTCTATATTTAAAATTTCTAATATTATATATAGTTACTTTGTTATTATTAATTTTTGCATGAGATAAAACTTTTTGATCAAGTTCCCAATTTCTGTCGTTAGACGGTTTAGTGAAAAATAAAATAGCTATATATAGGATAGCTAGTGATAATAAGGAATATAAAATTGTTTTTAGTATTTTTTTCATCTGGTATAATTATTAATACATTAATAATTATACCAAAATATTGATAAAATACCAGTTTTAATTTTCAAGACATTTATTGTAGAATATCAAAGGCAAGTTTATATTTTAATTTATAGCATTATGATGAAAATAAATTTAGTTACCGGGGCAACAGGATTCATTGGAAGGAGATTGGTTCATGAATTATTATTGCAAGGTGAGTATGTGTGGATTATTGTGAGGGTAGAAATCGACAAAGATTTAGAGGGTAGAAGAAAAAAAGAGATATTTACGGAGTTAAAAAATAAATATCCTGACAAATTTAAAATAATAGAGGGGGATGTAGCTAAAAATAGGTTAGAAATCGGTAAATTTTTAGAAAGTTTACATGATTATAGTCTAGAAATATGGCACTTGGCGGCTAATCTGTCTTTTGTAAAAAAAGAAAAAAAGGATATATATAAAACAAATGTAGAAGGAACAAGAAACATTGTAAAATTAGCAAATAAATATAGTGCTAGGTTGTATTATATGAGCACTGCTTATGTGTGTGGAAACAGTAAAGAGCATATAAAGGAGGATAAATTGATTAAGGGCACAAGGTTTAGAAATAATTATGAAAAAACAAAATATTTAGCAGAGAAAATTGTAAGAAAGGAAAGTAAAAATTATATAATATTTAGATCTTCAATTGTTATAGGGGACGGATACGAAGGAAAGGCAAAAGGGTGTACTTTTGGATATTATCGTTTTTCCTATGTATTTTATGTTTTTAAGAATTGGTTAGATAAAAAAGGATGGGATAAGAGCAAATTAAGAATACCTATTTTTTATCCCTCTAATAGTGAGGTTAATTTTGTTTCGTTGAGTTATGTAATTAATACGATGTTAGAAATTAGTCAAAAAGATAAAATAAAAAATAAAACTTTTCATTTGATTAACCCCAATCCCCCAAAATTTATTTTTCTTTTCAAAATATTAATGAACGATCTTGGTTTTAATAATGTAATTTATATAAAAATTCCAAAATTTATTTTTGTTTTGCTGATAAAAAAACTTTACTATATTTTTATTCCTTATAGAAAATATATAGAATCAGCTAATTGGTATTTGCCATATATTGTAAAAGATTATAAATTTTCTACAGAAAATCTAAAATTAAATAATATTAATTTTCATCCTAAAATAACAAGAGAATTCATGAATGAGGTTAATAAGAATGCTATTAATAAAGTTTTTTGTAAAATTAAATAACATTTTCTTTTTTATAGTGTCCCATTTGTCCCATTTTCCGTTTTTAGACCCCGACCGAGATTCGTCTAAAGTGCTATTTCAAGAAGCCTTTAAACATTCGCTAATTACTCGTTCTCAACCGACATGGGGAGGATAAATATATAAAACCCAATTTTAAAAGCGGTGGCACGATGCAACCGCTTTTTTAAATGTTTTAATACTTGAATAAATAGGAAAAAGATTCTGGATCATCTTCTGATTTTTTTAAAGCTTTTTTAAGGCCATCATAACTAACTTTTCTTCCACCAAGATCAACCCATTCTTTTTCATAATCCCAAATATCTGGAATAGGTTTTTTCATAAATCTGCTTTTAATTTCCTCTTTTGAATCTCCAGACTCAACAAAAACAAACTTACCATTTTCATCTACTGCAAAGCCATCAATACCCCCATCTGGCCACTCAATACAACATAAATATAATTTCATAATAATTCTCCCCATTCTTCAACGTAGCCAAATTTTTTGGCAATAAACCGATAAATCCAAGTCTTTTTGGGCAATCTTCTATGGGCACTATCTATTTTTGTTCTTTTCGTCATCATTTTTGACTTTAAAAGTTTATTATTTCTGTCAAACGAAGACAATTCATTGAGCTCAAACTGTAGTTTTTTTATTTCTTGATTGTTTTTATTTAATTTAGCCTCATAAACCTCTAATCTTCCATGGATTATCATTCCAATTACCATAACAGCGGCTATAATTCCTAAAATTATGAGAAAAATATAAAAACCTGTTGCGCTAAATAAAAGAATAAAATCCTGATGAAATGCTGGGTTTTTTATAGGAATTACAAAAAAGAAGTAACCACCGACTACACACATAATAAAAAACAAAATCATCGGCAAAATAACACATCTAAAACCAAAAATTCTTGATAAACTCTTTTTCTTTTTCACAGTTTTTCCTCCTAATCTATTTTTAATATAAGGTACAGTTTTATTGAATTTAATTAATATTAACTGGGTAAAAATAAAAAATCAAGGTTATCCACACTTTTTATTATTTTAAAAGTGTTGACAACTTTTTTAATTACAGATATACTTTCTCATATTTTTTAAATTATTTTAAAAATTTTTATGGGAGAACAATTTATTACCCAAGAGGGTTTAACAAAAATCAAAAAAGAGCTAGACGTTTTAAAGACAACAAGAAGACCTGACCTTATTCAAAGAATTAAAGACGCCAAAGAACTTGGTGATTTAAGTGAAAATGCTGACTATCATTCAGCCAAAGAAGAGCAAAGCTTTCTTGAAGGACGTATTATGGAACTAGAAAGCCTAATAAAAAATGCTGTTATCGTAAAAAAATCAAAAAATAATGACAAGGTAACAATTGGATCAGAAGTAAAAATTAAAAATGGAAACAATACTTTTAAATATACTATAACTGGACCTAATGAATCAGATCCTTTGGGTGGTAAAATCTCCAATGAGTCTCCACTTGGCCAAGCTATAATGGACAGAAAAAAGAATGAAGAATTCACCATAACTACCCCAAACGGAGAAATGAAATATACAATATTAGAAATTAAATAAAAACAAATGCTTAATTGCATTGACATATTTTTAAAATTTGATAACATAATGTTATTGGATTTTTAAACTATAGCGTTATTTTTTAACAACCTACTACCCAAGGAGGAAGTAATGGCCGAAGAACAAAAAGAAAGAGTATCTATTACCAACGATGGAATTGAAGAAAAGGTTTTGGCTGTTCTTTGTGAAGAGCTAGATGTTACGCCTCAAGAGGCTACCCCAAAGGCTGATCTTATTGATAATTTGGGAGCAGATTCTCTTGCCTTAGCCGAAATTGGGATGAACATGGAGGACGAATTTGGCGTTGATATCAGCGACGACGTACTTACGAGCATCAAAACCGTACAAGATGCAGTTGTCCAGGTTAAACTTGCCGTAAGAAACGGTGGATCCAAGCTTTATATCATGCAAAGCCAGTCCGGCAAAGCCTAAGATACGGGAAAAACCCGAACATACTTGCAAAAAGCTCATTATCTAACTTAATTGTTAGATAATGAGCTTTTTTATTTACCCTTGACTTTTTTATTTTTGATTTTATACTAAAATATAAAATCAAAAATAAAAAAGAACCTTACAACTCGGCTAAATTTAAAAAAAGGGGGGGGAAGATAAATGAGAACAAAAAGAGTGTGTGTAATTTGCCATAAAAAATTTGGCTGTAATAGCGTTAAACTTAACAAACAAATGGTCTGTAATACAGATAATTGTGACAGCGTCTGTCCTATTAATGAAATTCAAGTATCAGACACTTGCCCAGAATGCCAATCAAAAACCGGAAACGGGAGGAAATAAATTGGAAATCCAAGAAAGACTTAAAGAATTTATCATTCAAAGCACAGAATTAAAGCACGCAACTGACAATACAGTTATTAAGGACTCTTCTTTCCCTTGGTCGTTATTAAACTATTCAATGGAAGATTTTAAAAACGAATTAGCCCTTGGTAGCTTAGAGTTCATGGCCTTAGTAATTGACATTGAAGACGAATTTAAAATTAACATAACCGATGACCAGCTACTAGAAGTAATAACTGTAGGGGATTTTGTCTCTTTAGTAGAAAAATTAGTCCCTGCGACTGACTAAAAAATTGTTTAATTTCAATCTTTTAAACCAATGGTTTTCCTTAAAACGGATGACCATTTTTTATTTTCAAAAACCTTTGACATTTTTCTTTTTTTTATGGTATTATAAGGTTAAATTTAGCTAAAATAACAAATTTTATGGATCAAATTAACGAGAGACAGGACAGGATTAGAAAGCTTGAGAATTTAAAAAAGTTAGGTATAAATCCTTATCCAGCAAAATCTAAAAGAACTCACACAATTAAAGAAGTTTTCGATAACTTCAAAGAACTAGAAAAAGAAACTAAAGATATATATATTACCGGGAGACTTAGAAGCATGCGAGGGCATGGTAATTTAACTTTTGCCAACTTAGAGGATGGAAGTGAAAAAATACAGCTGGCAATTAGCAAAAAACAAATTGGCGCTGATCAATACAAGTTGTTTGTAAAGAATTTAGATATAGCTGACTTTATTCAAGTTAAAGGTTTTGCCTTTATAACTCACAAAGGGGAACAAAGTATAAACGTTAAAGAGTTTAAGATTTTAACAAAAACCCTAATGCCACTGCCAGATAAGTGGGCAGGGATTCAAAACGTAGAGGAAAAACTAAGGAAAAGATATTTAGATATTTTAATGAACCCAGAAATAAAAGAAATGTTTGTTAAAAGATCTATTTTTTGGAACTCTATTAGAGAATTTTTAATTACTGAAGGATTTTTAGAGGTGGAGACTCCAGCCCTAGAAACCACAACCGGTGGAGCTGATGCCAGGCCTTTTACAACTCATCATAATGCACTCGACATAGATGTATATCTTAGAATTTCTATGGGTGAACTATGGCAAAAACGCCTTATGGTAGCTGGATATGATAAAACTTTTGAAATTGGAAGACAATTTAGAAACGAAGGGATGGATGCTGAACACCTTCAAGACTATACTCAAATGGAGTTTTACTGGGCATATGCAGACTACGAAGAAGGTATGAAGCTAGTAGAAAAAATGTATAAATACGTAGCCAAAAAAACTTTTGGGACATTAAAGTTTAAAATTGGCGAATTTGACGTTGACCTAGGTAAAAAATGGGAGAGATACGACTATCGAGAAACTGTTAAAAAATTTACCGGCATTGATATATTGGATACTAACATTAAAGAAATTGAAGCCAAGTTAAAAGAGCTAAAAATAGATTACGATAAAAAGGGATTTAATATTACAAGAGCTATCGATAACTTATGGAAATATTGTCGAAAGAAAATCGCTGGTCCAGGGTTTTTAGTAGGAGTTCCAACTGATGTTTCTCCTTTAGCTAAAAAAATGGACGACAACGAAAAAATTACCCAAAGATTTCAACCAATCATTGCAGGGAGTGAGCTTGGTAATGGATACAGCGAATTAAACGACCCATTAGATCAAGCCGAAAGATTTGAAGGCCAACAAAAATTAAGAGAAGCCGGCGACGATGAAGCACAGATGTTTGATCATGAATTTGTTGAAGCATTAGAACACGGAATGCCGCCAACTTGTGGCTTTGGATTAAGTGAAAGAGTTTTTAGTTTTTTAATGAATAAACCTGGCAGAGAGTGCCAAATCTTCCCGTTAATGAAGCCTCGGGACTAAAATATGAATAGTAAAATCAAAAAGGTAATGTCGTTTGGAACTTTTGACGGAATTCATCCCGGGCATATTTCCTTTTTAAAACAATGTTATAACTTTGGCGATCGACTTACAATAATAGTAGCGCGAGATAAAAATGTTAAAAAAATAAAAGGTAAAATGCCTAAAAAGGGAGAAGATGAACGTCGAGAAGATCTAATAAAAAGTGGGTTAGCCGATGAAGTAATTTTGGGTAAATTTGATAATAAATATAAGCTAGTTGAATACTACAAACCAGATGTAATCTGCCTAGGCTATGATCAAGAATATTTTATAAAAGATTTACCAGAAAAATTAAAAAAATTTGGCCTTGAAGAAACTGAAATTGTAAGACTACAATCCTTTCATCCAGAAAAATATAAATCATCTAAAATAAATGGTAATTAAAAAATCATATGTTGGATATTAAATTTATTCGTGAAAATGTAGAATTGATAAAACAAAATACGAAAAACAGATTAGTCGATATGGATATCGACAAGCTTTTAGAAGTAGATAAAAAAATTAGAAAAAGTGAAACAAAAATTGAAGAATTAAGAGCAAAAAGAAACGTTGGATCAAAAACAAAGCCCACTCCAAATCAAATCAAAGAAATGAAAAAAATTGGAAATGAAATTCAAGAACTAGAAGAAACACAAAGACCCCTTAGAGAAGAATTTAGAGAATTAATTCTACAGGTTCCCAATTTAACACACGAAAAAGTTCATATAAGTGACGACGAAGACGATAACCCAGTTTTAGACACATTCCTAAAACCAACAGAGTTTGATTTTGAGCCACTTGACCACGTTGAACTTGCTAAAAAACATGACTTAATTGATTTTGATAGAGCTACTAAGGTAAGTGGTTCTAAGTTTTATTATCTTAAAAATGAATTAGCCTTAATGGAGTTTGCTTTAATTCAATATGCACTTGAAACAGTAATGAAACATACTTTTATCCCCTTTAGCACACCAGATCTAGCCAAAAGGGAGGTTTTAGAAGGTCTAGGCTTTAATCCAAGAGGAGAATCCACTCAAGTTTATAATATTGAAAATAGCGATCTAAGCCTCATAGGGACAGCGGAGATTACCATGGGAGGGTATCATATGAATGAAGTTTTAGAAGAAACTGATCTGCCAAAAAAATATGTAGCTGTCTCACATTGTTTTAGAACAGAGGCTGGGAGTTATTCAAAATTTTCTAAAGGAATCTTTAGGGTTCATCAATTTACTAAAATTGAGATGTTCCAATATTTAACACCCGAAATGGCTGAAAAAGGACACGATGAGATGTTAAAAATTGAAAGAGAAATATTTGAAGGATTAAATATTCCTTTTAGAGTAGTTGATCACTGTACAGCTGACCTCGGCGGACCATCAATACGAACTTATGATCTTGAAGCCTGGATGCCGGGTAAGCCAAATAAAGATAATAAACTAGGGGACTGGGCAGAAATTACTTCGACTTCAAACTGCACTGATTATCAAGCCAGAGGTTTAAATATCAAATATAAAACAACCGAAGGTAAAAAAGAATACGTTAACATGTTGAATGGAACGGCAATTGCTATTGGAAGAGCAATTATTGCTATAATAGAAAACTATCAACAAGCCGATGGCAGCATTCTAATCCCTGAAGTTTTACAAAAATGGATTGGAAAGAATAAAATTGGTTAAAAAATAAATTTATGAAAATTCTACAGGAAATTCATCCATCTGACGTTGGAATCGATAACGAAAAACAAGATAACTACAAAACTAGAAAAACAGCAAGAGCTGTAGCCTATAGAGAAGATCAAAAAATAGCTATTCTTTTTAATGAACGAGACAACTACCATAAGCTACCGGGCGGAGAGATAGAAGAAGATGAAGATCCAAATCTAGGTGTAATTAGAGAGGTTTTAGAAGAAACTGGAGCAAATATAGAAGTATTAAAAGAAATTGGATCAATAGCTGAATACAAAGACAGGATGGGTATTTTACAAATTTCTCATTGTTATACAGCAAAAACAATAGGGGAAATTAGTAAACCAGTTTTTAACGAAAAAGAAATTGCATCTGGCTATAAATTAAAATGGTTAAACCCAGAAGAGGCTATTAATCTTATGGAAAGTGACAAGCCAAAATCCTACGAAGGCAATTTTGTTATCTATAGAGATGCTACCTTTATTAAACATTCAATAAACAGTGATGTTTCAAAAGACTAGTAATATAAAATTATCACCGATAAAAGAAATGGAACTCCGGGCGAGTAAAATTCCCGGGGTTGTTTCGTTAGCTCAAGGAATTCCATCATTTGACACCCCCGAATCAATAAAGCAAAAAGCTATTGAGGCAATAGAAAAGGGGAGGGTCGCAAAATATTCACTCTCACCAGGGATTCCCGAACTACGCGAAGCAATAGAAGAGAGCCTAGCAAGCGATGGTATGTTTTATGATTTTGATTCAGAAATAATTATAACTGCTGGAGCCATTGAAGCAATAACGGCTACCTTAATTACAATTCTAGAACCAAACGATGAGGTGTTAATACCAAGTCCAACGTATACATCATACCAAGAAGCGATAAAGGTCGCCGGCGGCAAGCCGGTCTTTGTCGACTTAATAGAAGAAGAGAGTTGGGCATTTTCAATAAAAAACTTTGAACAAAAAATTAGTTCACATACAAAAGCAATATTTTTTTGCAATCCTAATAATCCAACTGGAACAATTTATACTAAAAAACAATTATTAACCCTAGCCGAATTAGCCAAAAAATATAATTTATATATTATAACTGACGAAGTATATAAAGATTTTATATATACTGACGAAGAATTTTTTAGCTTAGCCCAGGTACCAGAACTACGAAAAAGAATAATTAGAATATTTAGTTTTTCCAAGAGCCATTCAATGACTGGTTGGCGAGTTGGCTTTGTTCATAGTGATTCAACTATTATTAAAGAAATTTTAAAAATACATGATAGCCTTATAACCTGTGCTCCGGTAGTTTCCCAATATGCAGCCCTGGGAGCCCTTGAGACAGATGAAAATATAATTGATTATTATAATCAAAAATATCTAAAAAGAAGAAAATTAATTTGTGATCGACTAGATAACTTAAAAAATGTATTTTCCTACCAAAAGCCCAACAGCTCTTATTTTGTCTTTCCAAAATATAATTTAGAAAAAGACAGTAAAACATTTTCTATAGACTTACTAGAGAAAGCTCTCGTTACGGTTGTTCCTGGTATTGCTTTTGGTCCTAATGGAGAAGGACATGTAAGAATGTCATTTGGACGAACCTCAGATGATATTAATAAAGCCTTCGATAGAATGGAAAAATATTTTAAATAATTCTTTATGAAAAAAATCATCAAAAAATTAATTCAATGCTATCTTAAGTTCTTAAGTAAAATTACTATTTCAAGATACAAACCAGATATAATTGCTGTTGCTGGAAGCACGGGAAAACATCCAATAAAGAAAGGCTTAAATAATCTACTGCAAAATGAGTTTAAAATCAGAATGGCGCCCAAAAAATATAATGCTGAACTAGGAATACCTCTAGCTATTTTTGGGTTAGTTGCTAATTCCAGTAAAATCAATGTTTGGCTTAAAGTAATTACCAAAGCTACACAAATAACTCTTTTTTCTAAAGATTTTCCACAAAAAATTATTTTAGAGATAGGAATAAGCCATCCTAAGGATATAGATTACTTCCTGAGCCTCATAAGACCCCAAATAACCGTCTTAACCGACATAAATGCTCAATATATAGATAACTTCGGTGACCTAGATAAAATAGCCTTAGAATACAAAAAACTTATTCAAAACACTAAAAAAGATGGTTTAGTTTTATTAAACTGTGATGACCTTAGAATAAAAGAGCTATATATGTTTTCCGACGCAAAGACAATATGCTATGGTCAAAATAAGGGGAGTGATATTAAAATAAGTGATATTAAGTCAGAAAATAATAAACAACTATTTACAGTTGACTCAAAAGAAGGTCAAACCAGTCATTCAATGGAAAAATTTGGAATCCATCATGCTAGAGCTAAAGCTGTAAAAGAAGCTGTAAAAAATTATTATAAGATCTAAATATATTTTACGACGCATTACTTTTACATACTTTTTATGAGAAGAAAAAAAATAAAAAGGGACTACTCTAAAAAAAAATATCAAAATAAACTTTTTAATAAAAGAAAAACTGCTTTAAAAAGAAAAACCCGGGCTATTAAAATAAAGATCTTTTTAGCATTTTTATTTATTTTTTTAATTGTAGGATCATTTATTTATTTTTTATATAGCGACCATTTAAGAATAAACTCTGCTGAGGTAAGTGGTAATAATGAAATAGAATCAAGCCAAATAGAAAACTTTATAATAACCAAAATAAACGAATCTAAAATAGTGCCAAGGTATAATTATTTCTTAATTAGTAAAACATTAAATGAAGATGTAAAAAATAATTTTTATTTTAAAGACGTTAAATTAATAAAAAAATTTCCCGATAAACTTTTAATTGAGGTTCAAGAAAAAGAACCTAAGTTTATTTTAGTAATTAATGATAAGGTGAACGGCGAAGCCAGGGAAAGTGACCCGGGCCACAAAAGATACCTCATAGATGACCAAGGAACCACTATGGGACCAATAGAAGATGAAACTGATGAAAAGCTTATCAATTTAATTAAAATAATTGATACAGGCAACACAATAGATCAAGAAAAACTAAAAACATCCAACAATCAAATAATAGATAATAAAGAAATATTTTTTATTTATAAAATAATAAACTTTTTAGATCGAAAAGAATTAACATTGGAAAAATTTGAAAAAAATGAGTTTAATGAACTTATAGCTATATTGGATAATAATATTAAAATATTTTTTGATACTGAAGAAAAAATAAATAATCAATTAGACAAACTAATAACCGTGGTAGATAAATTAGAAGAGGTTAAGGAATATATTGACGTAAGGTTTAGTGATAAGGTTTTTTATAAATAAAAGGGTAAAATAGCCAAAAAACAACAAAACACCGAGAAAACCCTGCTTTAAATAATATTATAGTGTCGTGAAATGTATATTGTGCGACGCATATTATACTTTTTTATCTCCGAAGATATCCACAATTTACCGTCCCCTATAACATTTAGACAATATTAAAGCCCAGCTGTTTTCCATCTGGGCCTTTCTTATGTTAAAAGATAACTAATATTTATTTAATAGTTTGCTCCTGTGAACATCTTCTGCAAGGTTTTTCTCCGTTTTTTTGTTTTTCCCTTATTCGCGCTTGATCATATGCACACCACACGCAATTAGTTTCTCCTATTTTTACTTTTTTATAATTTAAAGTACAAACTTCTCCATGACAAACCCTGTCCTCATCTGCCCCACCGGCTGCTACTAGGCTCATTGATATTCTCCTTACTATTTTTTTGATTATATATTATTAATCTAAGTCTTCAAAGTGTTTTCCACCTATACCAAAAATACCTTTTTTAAAATATATATCTTTCGTTACATAAACAGCTGTAAAGGCTAGGACGGCCTGTAATACATCAGGAAAGTCAAACTTACCTTTATAGACCCAGGCAATCACAATAATTAACATGGCTGTTACAATAGCCACTAAATCGTTTTTCATCTCATCTATATCTTTAACGTATATTTCTTTATAGTCATAATAAGATGATTCTCCTTCAGCATCTTCAATTTTATCTAGTCTTTTTTCTCTAATCTTTTTAGCCTTACCAAGAGTTGTTAATATATATATTATAAAAAGCAATAATAAGGGCGGGTAAACTCTAGCCGACTCAGTAATCATATCAAGTAGCTCTCGATTAAATATATAAATAGCAAAGAAACCAACAAAAAGAAAAAAAATTATAATCGAAAAAGTTTGTAATAAAAATTCTGAAACAAATCGACTTGACATATATTATAAAAATTAAGGTAAATAATCAAGCGGGTTAACCGGGATACCGTTTAACCGAACCTCAAAATGAAGATGGGCCCCCGTTGTTAATCTTCCTGCACCAGGTGTTCCAGGAGCTCCCCCAGATCTACCAATTATTTGTCCTCTAGTAATAAATTCATCCTCTTCTACTAATATTTTACTCACATGGCCATAAACAGTAGAAAGACCATTGTCATGGATAAGCATAATATAACTATAACCCATACCATTATCCCTTACCCTTCCAACGTAAGCGTTAGCTGGTGATTTAATGGGAGTGCTTTGAGAAACTCTTAAATCAATCGCTGGATGCTCAAATAAATGTCTATAAGGATAATCTGGGTCATGAAAAGTTGCTGTAATGCCACGAGACGGATCAACCGGCCAAGATAAAATAGCGCTATCGATAAGTAAGTTAATTTCTAATTCTTGTTTTTTAAGCAAATCTCTTTTTTCTCTTTCTAGTTGCAAAATATCTCGATCCGCATTAATCTGTTCTTCCTTTGCTTGACTTAACAACTGCTTAAAAAGCCTTTCGCTGTATCTTGTTTCTCTTAAAATTGTTTCTTTAATTTCTTTTTCTTCATCAAGTTTATCCTTTTCCTGGGCCAACTTATCATCTAAGTCCTCTAAATTTTGCTTCTCTCTCTCCATCATATCCTTATCTTCCTCTAATTTTTCTTTCAAAATAATTAATTCATCTAAAATATCTTTTAGTTTGTATTCAATATTTTCTGTAAAAGTTAAATAATTAAAAAATTCAGAAAATGATTCATTTAATATTAAAATTTCTAAGTAACTTCGTTGATCATTTTTATAAATTAACTTTATAAATTCTATTATCTTTTCTTTTTGCACTTCTATTTCATCTATTTTCGCCTTAATCTCTATATTTTTTTGTTTAATTTTATCCTGAGTATTTTTTATTTCGCTCTGGGTAATTTCAATATCTATTTCTTTTTTAGCTATTCTATTATTTAAAACAGAAATCTGGTCGTCCAGTGAATCAATTTGAAGCTGTTTATCTCTAATCATCTTCTCGTATTTTTCCGCTTTTGCCTTTAATTCATTTATAGCCTTTTGTTGATCGGTTATATCTTTTTCTATTTCCTCTATTTCTCCATCAACACTTGTATCCTGATAAGCTAGCACATTATACCCCCCTTTTACACCCAATATCAAAACAAAAGCTAAAAAAGCTCCAACCAAGACTTTCTTTATGTCTATTATTTTTTTGGATCTAAAATTCATCTTTCTTATTTTTTCAGGAACTAACATTAAGTGCTGTTTTTGAAATAAATTTTTAGATTTTAAGGAAATTTATTAAGAAAAATTTTTTGCTTATGCCTTAGTATAGGCCAAAAATTTTTATAAGAAATTTACTAAAATATTAAAATTTAGACAAGATCAGTACTTATTGTTAGTTCCACTATAGCATATTTAGCTATTTTGAACAAATAAAAACAGAATATGAAAATACTCTATTTTTATTTAAATTTTATCTAATAAAAGGGTTTTTCATCTCAAATTTTATAAGTGGAATTTCTTTGTTAACCACATTTTCATCTATTCCATATTGTAATTCATAAATATGTCCAACCCCACAAAAAAGTGCTTTACTATAATCAAACCCCAAATCACCACTAACCTTTTTAACCGCTTCCTCAGACACCGCTTCTACCTCTACAAAGGGTTTAAGGAATGGCCATTCATCTATGCAAATATCTACTCCATTTATATCCCAAATCTCTCTTTTAGTTTCTTGATATGCCTTCTTCCCACACCCCGTAGCCTCCAAAAGGCTAACAGCACTATTAAAGTTGTCTACCCCAACCATTATCTCTTTTTGATTTTCAATTTTTCCATTTTCGATTACTTTAAGGCTCATAGTTATTTTATCGCCCTCATCACGCACTCTTAGCCATCCGCCCTTAATTTCATGCCCCTCTGGCATATTAAAAACAACTCTTTTCATTAAAAATTCTTGTTTTACCAATTTTGCTCCCAATTTTTTTAATTTTTCCCTAATATCATTTTTATTAATATTAGTAAAAGTTGCTTCGTATTCTATTTCCATATTTTAAATTTAATTAATAAAATTATATCATAAAATAAAAAAATACAGGAATAAACCTGTATTTTCTTCTTGTTGCGGGGGCCGGATTCGAACCAATAATATTCCTAAAATGGATAAAGATGAGGTTTATTTAATGTAACTCTTGGTTATCGGTCCAAAATAACCTACGGCTGGGCTAATATTCTTTTCTTGTTGAAATTTTATCAAAGCGTTTTGGGTCAACTGACCAAAATAATTAGTTTCTTTGCCTGGAGACCCTGCCCCGGAACTGTCTAATATAAAACCATTATTGTTTAAATATTTTTGTAATTTAATTACATCATCCCCTTTTATACCTAAATATAAATCTCTAGTAAAAATATATTGCTCATTTTTTTGATTTTCTTTTTCGTTAATAATTTCCATTTTTTCCTCTTCCTTAATATTTATTACTTCGCTTTCAACTAAATTCTCTTCTATAGCAGTAATAGTGAATTCAATTCTGTTAATTAATATATCTATGAAATTTATTTCAATATCATATATACCGTCTTTATCAATATCAAACTTTTTCTGCTCTTTTAGCGCCAAGCTCAATGATGTATTTATAAAATTAGACTGGATTTCAACAAGATTATAAAATAAATCCATCTTTTTAATATCGATTGTGAATTGCTTCCACTCCTTTGTCTTACTTAACTTAGCACTAAAAATAATTTGTGAATATATATATGCCAAGGTGTTAATTCCTTCAAGGTCAACCTTGCCGATATCCATTGCTTGATTCATTTGAATATAAACAGTCGATTGACCAATTCCAATCGGTAGCGGTGGTGGCGGTGGTCCTCCCCCTGAAACATTAGCAATAGAAAATGAAGCCGTATATTCACTACTTTCGTTACTAGAACCGTCCTGACATTTAATATAATAATTATAACTTTCTCCATTAGTTAGTCCGGTAATACTTGTTGAATGACTTGTGGAATTAGTTGATGAAAAAGATGTCATCGATCCATAAGCTGTTCCAGATGAGGTTGAATATTTACAAGTAGCTGATTCATCTGTTGTTGCTGATAAAGTTACACTTTCTGTTCCAACTCCTTGCTGACCTGATGGAGAAATACCAGAAACTGTTGATCCGTCAATGTCAGCAGTCGTAAAATTCCAAGTACTAGACGCATTAATTCCGGCATAACTATTACTAGATGAATCATCAAAAGCCGTTGCATCAATAAAAACATAATATTCAGTCTCTCCGTCAAAATCAGAGTCTGGATTAATAGTAATTTCGGTTGTTCCAGATCCGGAAATATCACTTGTAACATCAAAAGTTTCAATCGTTGAGTCATCAGTGGCCTTATAAAGCGTAATATTACCACTTTCTGCGTCCACCACTTCATCAAAGGTAATAACTAAATTAGAATCAACAGCTACATCTGTGGCGCCATCAACTGGCGAAAGAGTAGAAACTGTTGGGGCTGTTGAATCGGTTATCGAAATGGAAGCATTATCAAAATAAGGTCCATATTGTCCTCCCCAGTCTGGAGAACCATCACGACCGGCGATTTTTATATATGCATACCTAGCCCCTGCCCCATAACCAGAAAAAGTATAATCTGTATCAAACCACACATTATCTGGATTTAAATATATTGGTGAACCAGCTGAACCATACAATGAATTTGCTACTACGGTCACCCCATCAGAAGCTAATAATTTAAATTCTAAATAATATTCCCCATCATGATCACCACGCTGAAACGTTGAGAGACTAAATGCTATACTTGGTTCATTATCAAGAACTGCTTCAGAATAACCAGCGGCGACCAAATCAATAGTTTGAGAGATTGAACACCAAGCGTAAGAAGTTGCATATACACCTCCAGAAAATGTTGCTCCACTACCCCCATTTTCAATAACCGTCCACCCAGTTGAATCATCCGTCGAAAAATCTCCATTTGTTACCAAGTTTATTGAAGCATTTGTTGTTTTATTTAAAAATAAACCAAAAATAAAAAACAAAAATACTAGACCGATTTTATATTTTTTTTCCATAAATTATCTAATTTTCTTAATTTAATTTTATCACAATATAAAAACAGGGTCTACCCTGTTTTTTTGTTAGTTGCGGGGGCCGGATTTACCCCACTCCACTCGCTTCGCTCCCTCTCGGGGGCACCCTGCTTCTCATCCGACCGCAAAAATAAAAAATACAGGAATAAACCTGTATTTTCTTCTTGTTGCGGGGGCCGGATTCGAACCGGCGACCTTCGGGTTATGGGCCCGACGAGCTGCCACTGCTCTACCCCGCGATATTTTTTAAAAATAGAAAACCGAATATCTTCGGTTTTCCTATTCACAATATATATATTTTAATTTAAAATACACTTTTTGTCAAGCCTACCGCTATTTTCTAATTAATCCTGTTTGTGCTCCAATCTTTTGAGCTACGCTAGCACCATTTCTGACACCTAACTCTAAGGCTTTTTTAATATCCTCTCTATATTTAATCATTCCGGCTACAAAACCAGAAGAAAAAGCATCCCCTGCCCCAGTAGTATCAACTGGATTAATTTTAAGCGATCTCATAAAGAAAAATTCTTCACCATCATGCGCATAAGCTCCTTTATCTCCATCGGTAACCACTACAATCTTAGGACCCATTTTTTTAAGCTCTCTTAAAAGAGTGTTAATATGCGGCGCTTGATTATAATGCTGTTGAGATAAGGCTAATTCAATTGCCTCATCCCTATTAACCAACAATACCTCTGTTAATTTCAAAATTCCTTTTAATTTAGTCACCCCTGCTTCAAGCTGTTTTGACCCAGGATTAAAAGCTAATTTTATTTTTTGATCTTTTACTATTTTAGAAATATTTTTTAACTGACCAACCCAGTTTTCTCCAGAAAATGAAGCCAAGTAAATCCACTTTGTGCTAATTATTTTTTTAGGATCAATATCTAAGTATTTGTTGGCCCCCCTGTATGAAAAAGCTATATGTTCACGAGATTTACTTTTACTGTCAATAATAATAAAAGAAAGTCCAGATGGTTCTTCTTTTGTTGATTTAATAAGACTTGTATTTACCTTTTCTTTTTTTAAAGTCCTCTTTATCCACCTACCCTCTTCATAGACTCCGATACAAATCTTTATAGCTGTTTTTAATTTTAATTTAGAAAATCCAATAGCTGTATTACAAGCTCCGCCACCTAAAAAAGAATGGAGGTCCTCAATATAATGTTTTGCCCCTAGCTCAAAGGCTAATAATTTTCTTTCTTTTAAACTTTTTTTATTATTAACAACTCGAGCCTTATCAGATGAAATAAAAAAATCCCTAGTAGCTCCACCAATTGTTACTACATCAAATTTAGTTTTTTGCATAAAAAAATTATATATATCCCTGCGCCAAGAGCATAGGGTAATTTATAAAAATATATTTATTTAAATGTGGAAAATCGCGTAGTATTAACCTATATTTTACTCAACAATTGCTTGAACTGGACAAGACTCTATTGCCTCTTTAATACAACTTACATTGTCTGGTGCATCGGCTTTAACTTCTGCTTTTCCAGAGTCCCCCAATTGAAAAACCTCTGGACAAAGACTTTCGCATGTCCCACATCCAATACACACATCCTGATTTACCTTCGGCATAAATTTATTTTCTGCAGCAAAAAGTATTTTATAAAAATAACCAATTACTACTTTAAGTTATTGTTTTAATCTATAAACTTGTAACACTATTATATTACAAATCTATTATAGCAAACTTTTTATTTCTTTCAAAACTTCTGGCAAAAGTACAGTCAAAGGTTTAAAGAATAATAATAAAGTTGGTGAAAATTGAGACAATAACAATGCTTCTTTTATCCAAGGCGTAAACGGGTAACGGCTTAACATAAACACAATTGCCCCTGCTACTAATATTCCTCCTATCAAACCAACAAAACCGCCGACCAATCTATTAATGGTTTTAGCAAAAGGAATAATGGAAACGATTTTAAAAATTAAATTAACACCAAGGCTAATCAACTTACTAATCAATGCTAAAACTATTATAAAAGATATAACATTTACTAACTGATCATTAAACTTTGGAAAAATATTATTTATAAAATCTCCCAAAACAATATAATATTTACTACCAACTACAATCCCGGCAATAAATCCAAATAAATTACCAGTCATCCCCACAATTCCAACAACTGCCCCCCAAAGAACAAATAAGAGCAAAACTACAAGAATAAATACATCAAATAATGGTACCATAAATTTAAATTAAGGATTTAATGGATCAAAACCATTAGCAACTTCCATCCCATCTAAATATCCATCTCCATCTGTATCTGGATTATTTGGATCAGTTCCAATTTCTAATTCTCTTTCATTAATCAATAAATCTCTATCATCATCAAGCCCTCTTTTTGATCCTGAATAAGTTATAGCTTGCATAACATTCCAATCCTCGGTTGAATTTGGGTGATAACCATAAATATCCATAAAAATCTTAATTCCCTGACGCTCTGAGTCTAAATTTCTATTTTCTGCTTTTTGACGCAAGCCATAAGCCATTACCGTAATTGCTGCATTATCACTAGAATTTTTCATATCCGGAACTTTTTTATATATCTTTTTAAAATGTTTTCCAGCTTCTTCTTCTGCATCTTTATTTCTTTTATCTGGCCACCTACCATTTGCAATCTTTATCACGTCTGCCATATCCTCTTCATTTTCAGGTAATTTTTTAAACGCATCTTTATAAGAAAATAAAACAGCCGCTCTTTCCCTTTCCCCTATTTTCTTTGTATTATCATCAACTCCGTAAGCAATAAAATTATTAAGCATGCCCTCGACTTTACTAGTAATTGCTTCTAAATTATTTTTTAATCTAGTTAAAAATTCGATCTTTATTTGTTGTTCTTTTACTAAGTTCCTTAATTCAGCTAACTCTTTTAGAACATCGTCAAATCTATTATTTGCAATATTATAAGCTTTATTTTTCATATCAGCAATACTACTATCTTCGCTGCACTCTTTTTCTACTGCAAAAAAACTAACTTCGTTTTCACCACAATATTCTTTAGCATAGCTTTTCCAAATCTCCTGTGACTTACAAGATGACTCCTCTGTATTTGATTGACCTTCTCCGTTAGAACATGTCCATTTTGCATAACTATACATCCCCGGCATAGCACTTCCGTCCCTACATTTTCCATAATATTTAAAATCAACCTTAGCAGCCCTTAGCTGACATTTATTTGAATATGTTTTTCCATTAACCCCACAAACAGGTGCATATTCCATAGTACAAACGGCTAGATCATTAGATCCATCTGAAGATAAGTCAAGTTCAATTTCATTACTGTAAGTTCCACATGCTCCACCTAAATATTCACAAACTCTAATATAGTATTTTCCATCACCAGAAAAAGGAGTTAAAATGTCATCTATTTTATCTGGATCAGAAAAATAATGATATTTATCACCCGACCTAGTAGGATAAGTTGGCTTAGAATACTTTGACCACACAACCTTGTATCCTTTAGCTGGTTTATTATCTGCCTCCCACTTTATCCTAAGCCCTGCACCAGTTAATTTAATAGACTTAACCTGGCCATTTGAATCTGAGCTTCCACATACTCCGGAAGATATAAAACTAGCTCCAGCTGCCTCCATCATACATTTATTACTATAGGTTTTTTTAACTGGATCACAAGGGATTGTAACACACTGAACCTTCAAAGATCCACAAACTGGTCTATATTCTTTTGTGCAAACTGCTACACCTGTAGAATCATTACCAGAACCTAAAGTTATTTTCATTTCATTACTATATAAACCACATGCTCCACCCAAATATTCACAAACTCTAACATAATATTTTCCGTCACCACTAAATGGTGTTAGCTGAGCGTGCTCTGCACTAGGACTTGATAAATAAATATATTTATCACCAGATCTAGTGGGATAAGTTGGTGCTTCATTTTTTGACCAAACTATTTTAAATCCTTTAGCAGAATGACCCGTTGTCTCCCACCAAGCTTTTTGATTGGTTAAATCTACATGAAGTTCAATTCCAGTAACTGGATCTGTATTAATATACAATTCTGGTTCCACCGAAGTAGTCGGCAAGAAAATAGAAGAACTAGCTACTGTTGAACTTACCAAAACTCCAAACAGTAAAAAAATAGAAACAACGCTTATAGCGCCCTTTTTAAATTTGTGCATAATTTTTTGGTTAAAAATAATTATAAATATATTAAATACGTGGAAATAATGTTTCCGGTTTTTTAACTTCAGCTTTTTCGCTTAACCCTCCCCACTTCGATAATTCCTTTATATCCTTTTCCCGCTCCTTACTTGAATCAAATCCTAAAGCCTCTAAAATCCTATCTGAGATTTCTGGCATAAATGGCCAAAGCATTAAAGCAATATGACGAATTGTTTCAAGTAAAGCATATATATGCCTTTCCCCCTCCTCCTTATTTTCTTTAATTAACTTCCATAATTCAATTGAAGTTATATGTTTATCGCATTGACCAATAATAAGCTCTTTGATATTAGCTAAAGGTTGTTCTATTTGAATGCCATTCATTTTATTATTATAAAAAACCCAACTGGCCTCAATCCTTTTTTTAAAAGAAACGCCTAAATCACCTAAAATCATATCGCCAACATCATCTTTATTTATCTCAGGAACTTTACCCTCTAAATATTTATCCGTTAAAGTTAATACTCTGGATACTAAATTGCCCAATCCATTAGCTAAGTCTGCATTAAATTTTTCATCAAATTTCCCCCAACTAACATCCCCATCATTACCAAATGGAGTAACATCCATTAATAAATACCTAGTAGCATCCACTCCATATTTTTTAATTAATTCATCCGGAGCAATGACATTACCAATTGATTTACTCATCTTTTGTCCTTCAACTAAAAAGAATCCGTGAATAAACAATCTTTTCGGGAGCGGTAAGCTTAAGGCTAAAAGCATTGCTGGCCAAATAGTTGCATGAACTCTTAAAATATCCTTACTCATTAGATGCACAACCTCAACATCCTTTTCCCACATTTCTTGTACTTTTTCACCACCATCCCAACCAAGGCCGGTTAAATAGTTCAAAAAAGCATCTGGCCAAACATAAGATACCTGTTTTTTGTCCCAAGGCAACTCTACCCCCCAGGTTGTATTTGTTCGTGAAAAAGAAATATCATTAAGTCCATCTTTATAAAAAGATAAAATCTCATTTTTCTTACTTTCTGGGGTAATTAATAATTCATCTTTTTCAATTGCTTTTTTAATTTGATCGGAAAAAGCACTCATCTTAAACATATAGCTTTCCTCGCTCATTTCTACCGGCTTGGTTTTATGGTCAGGACAAAGCCCATCAACTAAATCTTTTTCTGTTTTATATTGCTCACAACCCGAACAATAAAGACCAGTGTATTTGCCCTTATAAATATAACCTTTATCATGCATGTTCTGTAAGGCCCTCTGAACGGCTTTTTTATGGTCTTTGTCGGTAGTTCTAATAAAGCCATCATTACTTATATTTAAACTATCCCAAGCCATCTCAAAATAAGCACTCATCTTGTCAGCATATTCTTGAGGCTCTATTTTTTCTTTTTTAGCAATAGCTTCATTTTTCTCACCATGCTCATCAGTTCCAGTTAAAAAGAAGGTTTTATCCCCTATCATCCTATGATAACGCGCCAAAACATCGGCCGCTATTGTTGTATAAGCACTACCAATATGCGGTTTAGCATTAATATAATAAATTGGCGTTGTGATGTAAAATTTATTTTTCATAAAATTAATATACAATAATAGTAAACTCTCCCTTTATTTTACCTTCTTTATTTTCAAAATAATCTAAAATCTCTTGAATTTCCCCTCTTACAACTTCTTCAAATATTTTTGTTAACTCTCGGCCTACTATCACCCTCTTTTCACTAAATTTTTTAAGTAATTCTAAATTTTTTATAACTCTATATGGTGATTCATAATAAACTATCGGGATTTTATTTTCAGCAACTTTCTTAAAATAAGTTTCTCTGCCCTTTTTATGAGGCGGATACCCCATAAAAGTAAACTTTTGCATATTTATCCCGGCAACCGATACAATTGCCCCTATGGATGATGGTCCTGGAATTGGTATAATCTCTACTTTCTTATTAAATTCACTTAAAATAGCCTCTA
>Ga0233446_1000415_pt1 | contig 46884 bp, 34 predicted proteins | sample SI_124_October20_4_FD_182780 | JGI IMG/M metagenome (GOLD analysis project Ga0233446, IMG submission 182780) | Seawater microbial communities from Saanich Inlet, British Columbia, Canada - SI_124_October2016_120_MG | ecosystem: Environmental > Aquatic > Marine > Inlet | place: Canada: British...
TCTTAATGGGGATCTTGATCCATTTATAGAAGGAGTTTTACTTTCATAAAAAAATGGATCCGCTTGCAATTATTGAAAATTTTTATACGCCTGGTACAAAACTTTACCAGGTTCTAATTGAGCATAGCCTGATTGTCACTGAAAAGAGTCTTGAAATCGCTGAAAGCCTAATTCATTTGGAGCCGGATCTTGAATTTATTGAAGAGGCCGCCATGCTGCATGATATCGGTATATTTCTGACCCGGGCCCAATCCATCGGCTGTACTGGGAAAAATCCTTATATCTGTCACGGATACCTTGGTAAAAAGCTCTTAGATGAACAAAAACTGCCTGTCAAGTACGGCCTTGTCTGTGAACGTCACACGGGAGCGGGGATAACAAAAGAAAATATTTTTTCTAATAATCTTCCTTTGCCTAAAAGAGATATGGTTCCCAAAAGTCTTGAAGAAAAAATTATCTGTGCTGCAGATAAATATCACTCAAAAAACCCGAAACATGCAGGCAAGAAGATAACCACAACTCAAATTATCGATGAGCTTGGGAAAATAAATAAAGATCATGCAAGAAGATTTTCAGTCTGGATAGAAGAATTTAATCTTTGACCTTTGACTTTGATAATCAGCAAAATTTCATCTTCCTTAAAAAAAATAAAAAAATCACAATAATTGTAATTGACAATATTAAATCAATAAATATAATTAGTTTCATTGAGCTAATTAAAGGATTTAATATGAAAATAGAAAAATTAATTGAAAAATTATCCCAGAGTATGGAAAGGTTTGAAACACAAACCTTTAAAAACAGTTCGTTGTCGGATCTTACTTCTACTCAAATCTTTTACCTGGATGCAATTTTTCAATTAAAAAATCCAAAGTTAAGTGAGTTAGCATTATATTTAAACGTCAGTAAACCAACGGTTACCTTTGCTATCAACAAAATGGAAAAGCAAGGATATGTTATAAAAACCCAATCCAAGGAAGATCGTCGTTTTTTTAGTATTCGTTTGACATCAAAAGGAAATAAATTGGCAAAAGTACATGATAGGATTCATAAAAGCTATGCAGCTGTTTTTAAGAAGGTGTTAGATATAAAGGAACTGACAACATTGGAAACTCTACTGGGAAAAGTACTTAAAAAAGTTCAATAATTTATAAGGAACCGAAATTTAAATGCATTCCTTGAAAACAATAAAATTGATTAGTTTGAGCAGTAATTTTTAAAAAAATAAGGACCTGTTTATGGAAACCAAACCTAACTCCAAAAAAAAAATTGGCAGAAAAATATTAAGGCTTATCTGGAAAACAATTCCTTTTGTCATGGTCTTGCTTGTAATCGGCTTGATTATATTGCCTCTGGGTAAAAAAATCTCAGAAAAAAAATTAGCACTTGCCCAAAAACAATCCAATGAAACGGCTATTGCAAAATCTTTGACCAATGTGATTACCATGGAACTTATACCTGCCATGGTCATGGAAAAGCTAAGTCTGCCCGGTGTGGCAAAACCATGGGTGTCTTTGGAAGTGGTATCTGAAACCCGTGGAAAAGTTATCAACAAAAAAATAACAGCGGGACGGCAGGTAAAAAAAGGAGATGTTCTGGCAATTATTGATAAAAGTGATTATCAAAATTCCTATGATTCTGCCCTTGCATCCTATGATTCAGCAATGGCCACCCAAAAAAGATTAAAAGCGCTGGTTAAAAAGAATTTTGTCACAAAGTCCCAACTGGATGATGCCGTTGCCAGGGTAAAAACCAGCAAAGCAGGACTGGATAATGCCAAACTAAATTTAAACCGCTGTACAATCCTTTCTCCCATGAAAGGGATTGTTGACCGTGTCCATATTGAAAACGGTACTTTTCTAAATCCTGGAGACCCTGTGGCTCAAATTCTTCAAATTGATAAACTGAAAATAGAAGTCGGTATCCCGGAATCTGATGTTGATGCCGTTCGAAAGTTAAAAACCTTTGACATAACCATTGATGCTCTGGATGGAAAAATCTATACGGGTGAATATCATTATCTTTATAAAACCACGGATTCCATGGCCCGTTTGTACAACCTTGAAATCAAGGTGGAAAATACTGACGGTCAGATTCTGCCTGATATGTTTGCCCGGGTAAAAATTATCAAAAACCAGGACCCCAAAGGGATTTCCGTCCCAATGTATTCCCTTGTAAATCATGATAAAGATGTTGGTGTCTATGTTGAAAAGGAAGGAATTGTCAGGTTCAGACCATTAAAGACAGGATTTCAGGACGGCTGGAAAACTCAAATCCCTAAAGGACTTGACCCGGGCGAAAATATTGTTGTTGTGGGTCACCGTATTATTGAAGATGGAGAAAAGGTGAATGTCACCAAAACCATCCGGGATATGGAGGAAATCACCCAATGATTATCTCTGACATGGCCATAAAAAACAGAACCAGCGTTTTGGTACTGGCCCTAATCATCCTGGGAATTGGTATTTATTCCTACAAGGCGCTGCCAAGGGAGAGTGAACCCGATATTACCATTCCTTTTGTATTTGTATCAACTGATTATCGAGGAGTTTCTGCCACTGATATTGAAACCAGTATCACCATAAAAATCGAAAAAAAACTCAAAGGTCTGGATAAGGTTAAAAATATCAGTTCCGTGAGTTCCCAGGGACTGTCCCAGATCAACATCGAGTTTTTACCCGGTACTGATATTGATGAGGTATTAACCAAGGTTAAGGATAAGGTGGATGAGGCAAAGAACGACTTGCCGTCTGATCTTGAAAATGATCCTTCAGTATTTGAGGTCAATATTTCGGAAATGCCCATTGTTGTCTATTCTCTGGCAGGTACATCCGGCCCCAGAGTTCTCAAAGAAATCGCAGATGATTTAAAAGATGATATTGAAGCGGTTCCTGGCGTTCTGGAAGTTGATGTAACAGGAGGCCAGGAAAGGGAAATCAGAATAGAGGTTGATCCTGATAAGCTGGCCTATTACAGGATACCCATTACATCCCTGCAACAGGCAGTTGTAAGCGAAAATCAGAACACATCCGGCGGTGCCATCACCCTTGGGGATGGCAGGTATCAGCTAAAAGTTCCAGGGGAATTTGAAACGCCTGAAGAAATACTCGCCCTTGTTGTTGCCACCCATAGCGGCAATCCTATTTATTTAAAGGATGTTGCAACCGTTGTTGACGGCATAAAGGAAGAATCGTCAAGATCCCGTTTAAATGGGGTGGACGCTGTTAATATATCGGTAAAGAAAAGAGTTGGCGAAAATATCATCTTTATTTCCGACAAAGTTGACTTAATCATCGCCGAGGCAGAAAAGACCTTCCCGAAAAATACAAGTATCACCAAGTTGATGAATAAATCAAAAGATATCCGGATGATGGTTGCCGACCTTGAAAATAATATTATTTCAGGGCTTATCCTTGTGGTGGCTGTATTGTTTGTTGCATTGGGATTTAGAAATGCCCTATTGGTAGGGGCTGCCATACCTTTTTCAATGTTTTTGTCTTTTACCATACTTCAGGCCATGGGGTATACACTGAATATGATTGTCCTGTTCTCTTTAACCCTGGCACTGGGGATGCTGGTGGACAATGCTATTGTAATTATTGAAAACACCTATCGCTATATGCAGCAGGGAGTTCCAAGGGTGGAAGCTGCCATGAAAGCCACAAGTGAAGTGGCCTGGCCTGTGATCGGTTCAACTCTTACAACGCTTGCCGCCTTTTTCCCAATGATTTTCTGGCCGGGTATTATGGGCGAGTTCATGAAATATCTTCCCATCACCCTCATTGTCACTCTTTGTTCATCTCTGTTTGTTGCAATGATTATAAACCCTGCCCTGTGTGCTTTTTTTATGAAGGTAAAAACAAAAATCAATGGAGATACACTTACTGCGAAAGAAATAGAAGACCAGGGAGAAAAGCCCATTGAAATAAAGGGCATCGTTTTAAAACTTTATATAAAATTGTTAAACAGTGCCCTTAATCATAAAATTACAGTGTTGGTGGGTTCTTTTGTGGTATTGATCCTTCTTATCCAGATCTGGTTTTTAAAAATAGGGATTGAAAAACCACTTGAATTTTTCCCCTCCATTGACCCGATATCCGTCTATGTTAATATTGATCCTCCGGAAGGAGCTGATCTTAACTATATTGACAGAATCGTAAAAAAAGTTGAGATTGCCATAACAGGGAATCAAACGCTTGATTATAAAACTGCGTTGAAACCCCAGGAGCATGAAAATTCCGACGGTACAAAATTTCTGGCCCCAAGCAATATTAATAATATTGAACATATTTACACCCGGGTGGTTCAAAATTCCAGCGGATCTGTTTTTGACTCTAATTTGCCCAATCATATCGGTATCCAGTTTATTGCTTTTGAAAACAGAAAATCTCCCACCAAAGATGATCTGGAAGAATTAAGGAATCGGGTTAAAAATATTGCCGGTGTGAAAATTACGGTGGATCAGCAGCAGGAAGGTCCTCCCACAGGCCCTCCTGTTAATATTGAGATTTCAGGGACTAATTTTGAAGTGTTAGGTAAGATCGCAGAAAAATTGGGGAAAATAGTTGAAAATATCCCCCATGTAAAAGATGTAAGAAATGATTACCAGGGGGGACTGCCCAGTGTACAGGTTAAAATTGACCGCCAGAAGACCGCTCTTTTCGGCCTGACCACAAGCGCCATTGGAAATGCATTAAAAACAGCCTATAACGGGCTTGATGTTTCTACCTATTATGAAGGCGATGAAGATTATGACATCGTAGTAAAACTGGCTGAATCCGACAGGCAGGTGGCAGATGTCCTTCATAAACTCTTAATCCCAACCCCCAAGGGAGAAATGGTTCCTTTGACCACTCTGGCCAGTATCGAATATGCCGGAACCATAGGAAATATTGTTCGAAAAAACCACGAACGTGTTGTCACTGTAAAAGCAAATGTAGATGAATCAAAAACCACAGGGCCCATTGCCAGAATGCAGGCCCAGGAACTGCTCAAGGAGATGAAGCTTCCAGCAGGCTATAAATACAAATTTACAGGTGAGGATGAAAGTCAGAAAGAATCTGAAGAATTTTTGTCCAGAGCGTTTTTAATTGCTGTATTCTTGATTTTTCTAATTCTTGTAACCCTGTTTAATTCCATTATACAGCCAGTCATTATTCTTACATCCGTTGTTCTATCTTTAGGCGGTGCTTTTCTGGGACTTGCTGTGATTAACTCACCCTTTGGTGTCATTATGACGGGAGTCGGTATCATTTCTCTTGCAGGTGTTGTTGTGAACAATGCCATAGTTCTAATCGATTATACCAATAAGCTTCGGAATAATGGCATGGGCATCCGGGAGGCTGTTGTTGCTTCCGGTGCTACCCGGTTAAGGCCGGTTATCTTAACAGCCGTTACCACCATTTTAGGACTTTTACCCATGGTCACGGGTATTAGCTATGATTTTCATGTCATGGCACTCTCTTTGTCCAGTGAATCCAGCCAATATTGGAGAACCATGGCAATTGTGGTTATTTTCGGACTCATGATTGCAACTATCCTGACGTTGGTTGTTGTTCCCACACTCTATGCTTTGATTGAAAACTCTAAACTTAAACTGGCAAGCGGTTACAGCAAAACCAGAGAGTTCTTCCTGGGGTCGGAACAGATGGATTTAACCTGATCATGCTTTTTCACCAAAATTGTCACTGCTCAAATTTTATAAGATTACCAGTATTTTTAATTAGCCTGTGGTTGAACTTCAACCAGGTTGAAATGGAAAGCACAGGTTTTTCCCATATCAGTAAGGCGCTGACTTGTCAGTTGGTTAACCCCGCTGCCTGGTGAAAGGCTTGGCCAGTGAAGGCCTTCAGCCACTAAAAGTCCAATTTGAGTATCATAGGTTACATGGGCCAGAAAGCTAGCTTCTCCTCTGTCATTGAACACTCTGACGGGATCGCCATCAGCTATACCCCGGGTCCCGGCGGTTTCAGGATGGATCATCACCCGGGCCTGACCGACTTTTTCCCTTAGTGCGTCTATCTCGTTAAATGCTGAGTTGAGAAAGAAGTGATGGGGCGGGGTGATAAACTCCAGGCAATATTTATTTCCACCATCGGGGTCCCTTAACACCTGCCCATCGGGAAGGGGATCAAGACCCTGATCAGCCATTGTTTGTGAGTAAAATTCCACTTTGCCCGATGGTGTAGTAAATCCATCGGCATAGGGGTTGGATGGTATGTTCAGCCTCACCGGCTTTCCTGACTTCAGCATTTCAAAATCGACTCCTTCCAGATAAGGAGAGTCTTCAACCAGGAAATTTTCAATAAAGTCCATTTCGCCAAGGGAAAAGACCTTGTTTTTAAAACTTAGACGGGCAGCCAGATCTTGAAAGATGTCCAGGGTGGAGCGGCTCTGTCCCACCCGTGGAATTACGGGTTGGGCCATTTGGATATAATTGTGTCCATAGGCCCGGTAAAGATCCGTGACTTCCAAAAAACTTGCTCCGGGTAAAACAATATCAGCGTAACTTGTGGTGTCCGTATGGAACATCTCCTGCACAACAACAAACAGGTCTTCTCGAGCGAGTCCCGCCAATACATCCCGGGACTGCGGAGCCACCACTGCTGGATTGGACAGATATGTGTACAGCATTTTGACAGGCGGATCAGTGAGTTTGGTCAAAGCATTGCCCAGTTCAACCATGTTAACAGTCCGGGTACAAGGAAGGCCCAGGTCCGGTCGTATCAAACTGTTCAGGTCCGAGGGTGCACCACCCAGGGCGCGGGTGATTCCTCCGCCGGGTTTATCAAAAGCTCCGACCAGGGCAGGTAAAAGCGCAATGGTTCGCATGGCCATGGCTCCTTTGAGCTGGCGTGCCGGTCCCCATCCGGTCCGGATGTAGGGTGATTTTGCCTTTCCATATGCCTCTGCCAGGCTGATTATACTATTTTCGGTCAGACCACAGATTTCAGACGTACGGGATGGAGTATACTCTGAAGCCCTGGCCTTTAGTTTTTCAAACCCAATTGTTTTATGGGAGATGAAATCATGATCAATCATATCCCGATCTATCAGCACCTGCATCATGGCCAGGGCCAGGGCGGCATCCGTGCCCGGTTTAATCATCAAATGTACATCGGCCTTTTGTGCTGTACGGTTGCGGTATGGATCAATAACAACCAGTTTGGCCCCGGCCTTCTGAGCTGTTTTAAAATGGGGCCAGGCATGAATGTTAGTGGTCAGGGTGTTGCTGCCCCAGATAATTATATAATCCGACTGGGCAGCCGATTGGATTTCAGTGCTGGGCCCGCTGCCCAGACTGGCCTCGTATCCGGCGGTAGCCGCAGAACTGCAGATAGTATAATCCAGATGGCTGGCTCCCAGCCGATTAAAAAAAGCGTGTCCTGCATTACGATGAACCAGACCCATGTGCCCGGCATAGGAGTATGGCAGTATAGCCTGTGGGCCGAATTCAGATGATATGGATTGCATCTGGAATGCCACTTCATCCAGGGCCTCATTCCATTTGACAGGTTCAAATTGACCGGCACCTTTAGGGCCAATACGCCTTAGCGGCGTTGTGATGCGCTTTGGTGAGTGGACGTGCTCGGGAAAGTGGCCGGCTTTTTGGCAGATAAATCCGGCTGTGAAGGGGTGGTCCGGGTCGCCTTTGACTGATACGATCAGGCCGTTCTCGACCTTGGCCAAAAGGCCGCAGGTGTCAGGGCAATCTTTGGTGCAAACTGCTCGTTTCCACATAATTGGCTCTCCTCAACTGATGTAAAATAAATTGTATCATTTCCTTCACTCGTATCAACTAATATCATAGTTTGTATTGCAATCAAATCTTTTCCATTTCATGGAACTCATCTAAGGACGGCACAAGAAAAATTAATATACCCATAAAAAAATCAAACAAAAATGAGGAAACCAAAAATTTATGTAATTATTCAGCTCTTGCGCTTGAACCCGCCCTGTCTGATGGATATTTGTTTCGATGCTAAACGCTTAACCTCCTGCAAATATCCATCAGACAGGGCTTTGGGGATAACTTTTTTTAACGGGCTGAATAATTACAAATTTTTAAGGATTGACATCATTAATTAATTGAATTAAGGATTTAACCCTCAAAAGATGATATAGTTACGGCTAAATATCTGAATCCCGTGAAGTTGCTATAAGAAGACGATTTGGTTTTTTTTATGGTTTTATCAGGATATGAAGATAACTCAAAATATTCAAAGGAGGAGAGATGATACAGACAAATACTACTTTGAAGGCCAGCCCACAGTTTAGGATGCTGACCCAAGATCAGGTTGAGAGAATCAAGCGTACTGCTTTCAAGGTGTTGGAGGAAGTCGGTTTTAAGGTCCTGCATCCCGGCGTTCGCAAAATGCTTCAAAAGGCCGGCGCAATTGTTCAGGGTGAATCCGTCAAGGTGCCTGAGTTTATTGTCCAGGGCTGCTTATCTTCTGCGCCAAAGGGCTGGACCCTTTATGACCGGCAGGGGAATCGGGCCCTGGATGTTTCCGGTCGAAACAGCTACTATGGCACCTCAACTGCGAGCCCGAATACCAAGGATGCCCTGACGGGTGAATATCACGAAACCCGGGTAGAAGATCTGGCACGTGCAGCCAAGATAGCCGATGCCCTTGAGAACATTGACTGGGTCATGCCAATGGGATCGGCTCAGGATGTACCAGCCATAGCTGCTGACCTGCACGAATTTTTTGCCGCCGTTACCAATACAACAAAACCCATTGTGTTTTTAGCATATACGCCCCGCGGAACTGAACTGATTTATGATATGGCAGCACAAGTGGCTGGCGGCATGGACAAATTAAGGGAAAAACCTTTTCTGGTTCTCTATCCAGAGTCGATTTCACCATTGGTCATGCCAAAAGAGGTGGCTGACAGAATTTTCATCGCAGCCGATAGATTTATGCCCCAGATGATGGGACCAAGCATCCAGCCGGGAGCGACGGGGCCCGTGACCATGGCCGGGGCCGTGGCCCAGGGTGTGGCAGAGTCAATGTTTTGTGTGGTAGTGGCCCAATTGCGTCAAAAGGGATGCCCCGTGGGACTTGGCTGCAACTTCGGCATTCTGGACATGGCCCAGGGTTTGATGAGTATCGCTTCTCCGGAAATGAGTCTGGGACTTGCCGCCCAGGCTGAAGTTGCTCAAACACTTGGCTTGCCTACCTGGGGACTTGCTGGGGCAACAGATGCCAAATGTCTGGATGCACAGTCAGGGGCAGAAGCCGCTTTTCATATTTTAGCCCAGGGTCAGGCAGGCCTGAATCTTATTCATGATGTTGGATATATGGACATGTCAATGGCCTGTGGCGTTGAACAACTTGTTATGAGTAATGATGTCATTGGTATGGCCAAAAGGTTTTTAAGAGGTTTTGAGGTCAGTGATGAACACCTGGCCCTGGATGTCATTAGCAAGGTGGGTCCTGGAGGACACTATCTCCAGGAGGAACATACGATGAATCATTTCAGAAAAGAGCTTTGGAGATCAAAGGTTTTCACCCGTCAGCCTTTTGAACGGTGGAAAGAGGAGGGCTCCAAAGATGTAGAGACCCGTGTCAGAGAGGAAATCAGACGTATCCTTGAGACCCATAAACCCAAGGCTCTGTCCGATGAAGTTCTGGCTGAATTGGAACGAATCAAAATTAATGGAGAAAAAGAGCTTACCTGTAATTAGGAGCCAGCAAATTCACTTCAATAAAAAATTTAAATAAATAAGGAATTCAAAACTATGTCCAAGAAATATGATGCCATTGTTATTGGAGCGGGAATTATCGGAGCCTGTGTGGGCTTTGAGTTAGCCAAAAGGGGCAAAAAGGTCCTTAACGTTGATAAATTGTCCGGGGCGGGATTTGGCTCCACATCCGGATCATGCGCGATTATTCGGCTGCACTACTCCACACCGGACGGGGTGGCCATGGCACGGGAGGGATATTATTACTGGCTGGACTGGTTAAAGTATCTAAAAGCCGTGGATAAAACCGGTATGGTCAAGTACATCAATACGGGTTGTATGGTCATCAAAACCGAAAAAAACAACTATCTGAAAGATGTGATGGCCTCGCTGGATGCTTTACACGTGGTCTATGAAGAGCTTGACTCTGATGGTGTAAAAAAACTATTGCCCATTGCTGACACCCATCAGTTCGGCCCCCCTAAACTTCCCAGTGACAAGGGATTTGGTGAACCCACGGATGATACCATTGCCGGGGCTATTTATGTTCCGGAATCCGGTCTTATCAGCGACCCCAAACAGTCGGTTCACAACGTACAGGTGGCCGGCGAGGCTGCCGGCGGAGAATACCTTTTCAAGGCTGAGGTAAAGGAAATCCTTAAAAAAAACGGCCGCTGTGCCGGGATCAAGCTTTCCGATGGCACTGAGATTGAAGCACCAGTTGTAATCAATGTGGCAGGGCCCCACTCCTATCAATTGAACGAGATGGCCGGAGTGATAGAGGGAATGAATATCAAGACCCGGCCGCTTAGACAAGAGGTCTGTCATGTCCCTGCACCGGAAGGGTTTGATTACAATAATCTGGGAACCATTATTTCAGATGGCGACGTCGGCTGCTATTCACGGCCCGAGATAGGCAATCATGTCCTCATCGGCTCTGAAGATCCTGCATGTGACCATCTTGAATACATAGACGATCCGGACAATTACAACCAGAATTTTACAGACCAGTGGACAGCCCAGGTCTTGCGGGTGGCTCAGCGTCTTGAAAACCTTCCCATACCCGGACCCGGAAAAAGCCAAGGGGTGGTGGATCTTTACGATGCTTCAGATGACTGGATTCCGATCTATGATAAATCAGATCTACCCGGTTTTTATATGGCTGTGGGTACATCGGGCAATCAGTATAAAAATGCACCCGTGGCCGGAGTGCTCATGGCCGAGTTGATCGAAGCCTGTGAAAACGGGCACGACCATGACCGGGATCCCGTAAAATTCACCATGCATTATACAAGGCGGGAGTGTGATATCGGTTTTTACAGTAGATTGAGAAAAATAAACCCGAATTCCAGCTTCTCGGTTATCGGATAGAGTAAAAAAATTTTAAGGGCAGGAAGCGATAAAAAAACATTGACAGTTGTTTTATATTTGTTTTATAAAACAAATATAAAAAAGACGGACGGCTCCGGATGTTTTCAAAAACAAAAAAGAGCCTGTGCCGGGAAACTGAATGTGAACCCTAACATTGCGGTAGCCCACTACAGCTGCAACCTTGATGTCTTAATATGGAATCTTCATGACTTTTGCAACGTTAGGGTAAAGACTCAACCTGTTGTAAATTGAAAAAATACAACAATATGAGGTAATGATTTAATAACAGATTCGTGTATCAGTGTGATTATGGTTGAAAAAAAAGACATATTGCTTTCAGTAAAAGACCTTAGAACATATTTTAATGTTAAGGAAGGTCTGGCAAAAGCTGTTGACGGTGTTTCCTACCATATCAACCAGGGAGAAACACTGGGCCTTGTGGGCGAATCCGGATGCGGCAAAACAGTTTCCGCTTTATCCATTTTAAAGCTGCTTGACATCCCTCCTGCCCAGTTTCATTCAGGGCAGATCCTTTTTAAAGATCAGGATTTGCTGCAATTGTCTGAACAGGAGCTGAACACAATCAGAGGGCGGTCGATCTCAATGGTCTTCCAGGAACCCATGACCTCACTGAACCCTGTCCTTTCCATAGGATTCCAGATAGATGAAGTCATGATCAACCATCTGGGCATCACTGCCAGAGAAGCCCGGGACCGGACGATTGAGCTTTTGAATATGGTGGATATTCCTTTACCCCAAAAGCGGGCAAAGGAATATCCCCATCAGCTGAGCGGGGGAATGCGGCAAAGAATAATGATCGCGCTGGCCATTGCCTGTGATCCGGAGCTGTTAATAGCGGACGAGCCTACCACAGCTCTTGACGTAACCATTCAGGCACAGATCATAGAACTCATGCTGAGCCTCCAGGACAAACTGGGTACCAGTATTCTTCTAATTACACACGATCTCGGTGTTATTGCAGAAACAGCAGATAGAGTCGCTGTCATGTATGCAGGAAAAATAGTTGAAGAAGCAGATGTAAAAACGATTTTCCAAAATCCGCTTCACCCCTATACCCGTGGACTTTTGAATTCTGTTCCAAATATCAATAAAATTGATTCAGCAACCCGGCTGCAGGAAATTCCCGGCATTGTGCCAAACCTGTGCTACCTGCCTTCCGGATGTGCATTTATGAATCGATGTCCTGTCAAAACAAAAATATGTGAATCAGAAAAACCAAAACTGTTAAATATTGAAAATCAGCATAATGTTGGATGCTGGGTAGCACAACAAACCGTGTAATAAAACAATTTGCCTTTGAAACGGAGATTATATAATGAGTGAGAACCTCTTGGAAGTTAAAAGTCTTAAAAAACTTTTCCCTGTAAAACCCGGGTTCTTTTTCAAATCAAAAGATTATGTCCATGCTGTTGATGGGGTCAGTTTAAGCGTAAAACCCGGACAGACGTTAGGCCTGGTGGGTGAAAGCGGTTGTGGAAAAACCACGGCAGGAAAAACCATTCTTAAGCTTATTGAACCTACAAATGGACAAATATTTTTTAAAGGTGAAGATATTACAGGGTATACGCCTCTGGAAATGAAAAAAGTCAGACGCCAGATGCAGATGATTTTTCAGGATCCTTTTTCATCCCTCAATCCCAGGCACACGATTGGATCCATTCTTGCCTCTCCACTGGAAATCCATGGTCTGGCCGACGCAAAGAATATGGAAGACAAAATTTCAGGTCTTTTAACAAGGGTCGGGTTATCATCTGAAGCCATGCGCCGTTATCCCCATGAATTCAGTGGAGGGCAACGTCAGCGCATTGGGATTGCAAGGGCACTGGCCCTTTATCCGGAATTGATAATAGCGGATGAACCTGTTTCAGCACTGGATGTATCTATTCAGGCGCAAATTATTAATTTAATGAAAGACCTGCAGGAGGAATTGGGACTGGCCTACATCATTATTGCCCATGACTTAAGCATTATCAGCCACATTTCCGATGAAATTGCCGTTATGTATCTGGGCAAAATAGTAGAAAAAGGAGCCAGCGCAGACTTTTATGCCGAGCCAATTCACCCTTACAGCAAGGCGCTTCTCTCCGCTGTCCCCATTCCTGATCCGGATTTTAAAAAAAAGAAACGGATCATACTTAAAGGGGATGTGCCATCGCCCATCAATCCGCCTTTTGGATGCAGATTTCATCCACGCTGTGCCTATCGCTTTGAACCCTGTGACAAAAAAGAACCTGTGTTAAAACCCATAGGAAAGGAAAATCGTTTTGTAGCATGCCATTTGCCGCTTTAAAAATATGGATAACAATAATTATGAGTTTTCAGGCTTTAAGGAGTAATTTTTGTTCAAATATATCATAAAAAGATTGTTACAGGCCATCCCTCTTCTCATCGGAGTATCGATCATTGCCTTTTCCATCATGCATCTTGCACCGGGTGGACCGCTCAGCGTATATACATTAAATCCGTCAATCACGGCCCAGGATATTGATAAAATAAAGGTCATACTGGGTCTTGATCAACCCGTTCATATCCAATACTTAAAATGGGCCAAGGGGATGTTTACAGGAAACTGGGGAACCACTTTTTTTGGCGGAAGACCTGTATTTGACGTTATTGTAGAGAGAATCCCTGCCACCTTTCTATTAATGGGATCGGCAATGAGCATTGCCATCATCATCGGTATGTTTACGGGTATTCTGGGTGCTTTCAGGCGCTATTCAGTATTTGACTATCTTGCCACCACAGGCGCAATGGTTGCACTGTCTTTTCCCACTTTCTGGTTCGGGTTAATGGCAATATACATCTTCAGTCTTAAACTTGGATGGTTTCCCTCCGGCGGCATGTTCACCCTTGGCGGTGAAGAGGATATTTTTGATCTGCTTAGGCACCTTGTGCTTCCCACTTTTGTGCTTGCCCTTGTGCTGGTTGCACAATGGAGCCGTTATACCCGATCCAGTTTTCTTGAAGTCATTCATCAGGATTACATACGCACGGCAAAAGCCAAGGGTATAAAAGGATCAAAAATACTGTTCCGGCATGCTCTTCCCAATGCAGTAGCACCGCTCATTGCCCTAGCAGGGGTACAGTTACCCTGGCTTTTCAGCGGCGCCCTGGTTGCAGAGACCATCTTTGGCTGGCCTGGAATGGGCAGACTTTTTGTTGATTCCCTTACCATGAAAGAGTACCCGATTTTAATGGGAATGGTTATGTTTACAGCAATTGCAGTGATTATTGGGAACCTTATAGCCGATATATTAAACGCTGTTTTAGATCCAAGAATTGCGCTGGAGTAATAAATGGAATCAACAGAAATTAAAAAAAATAAGATGAAAACAGATCCATCACAATTGTCAGTGGACCAGTCAGAAATGTCTGTTGAATTCTACGAGACGCAGCTTCAACGGTTGTGGCGGCGTTTTTCAAGCCACAGATTAGCCGTTATCGGTGGATGCATTGTATTAACCCTTCTTATCAGTGCTGTTTTTGCAGATCTTATAGCCCATCATGATCCTTTGGATCTGGATACATCCCGCCGCTTTATCAAGCCTTTTACAGATACCACCTTTATTCTCGGAACCGATGAAATGGGACGGGATACATTCGCACGGCTGCTCCACGGCGGAAGAATTAGTCTTATTGTCGGCATTGCCGCAATGTTTGCAACCATTGTGACGGGTTTATTGGTGGGACTTGTTTCAGGATATTACGGAGGGAAGATAGACAGTATCCTCATGCGTTTTACAGATACTATTTTATGTTTCCCCCAGGTTTTTCTGCTTTTGATCCTGGCAGCGTTTATAACCCCCACGGTCATATCCATCGCTCTGATAATAGGACTTACGTCTTGGATGGAGGTAGCGCGCATCATCCGAGCCCAGATCCAGTACATTAAAAAACAGGATTTTATTGAGGCAAGTGTTGCTTTGGGCGCCTCAGGCCCTCGTATCATGTTTCGAGAACTTTTGCCAAATGCCATGGCGCCGGTTCTTGTGTCAGCCACTTTAAATGTGGCCAATGCCGTTCTTATGGAATCCTATATCAGCTTCCTGGGATACGGGATTCAACCGCCGCTTGCCAGTTGGGGAAACATGCTGACAAATGCCCAGGCTTACTTTGATCTCTCACCGTGGCTGGCGATTTTACCCGGCATCATGATAACCTTAACCGTTATGAGCTTTAACTTTTTAGGTGATGGCCTGAGAGATGCTTTGGACCCTCGTTTAAAAATGTGAATATCAATCGTCCTGTCCGACTGAACACTGGACAGAAACTCAACACTAAGTAAGGAGGATTTATGTTATGAAGAATTCTAAACCATTCGATTTAAATCGCAGAGAGTTTATGAAAACAACGGGTTATATAGGCCTTTCAGCTGTAATCGGGGGCAGTGTGTTGGGCATGACAAACCCTGCATGGGCAGCCAAGAAAAGTATAATTGTCGGTATGACCCAGGAACCTGTAAATTTTAACCCCCTTCTCTATGTGAATTCCGGAACCGAGGAAGTCCCGGAAGCCTGCATGTTTGATGCGCTATGGGATATGAACCATCTGGGCGAATTTATTCCCAACCTGGCAACCAAGGTTCCTACACTTGAAAACGGCGGTATCTCTTCAGATGGAAAGTTGTGGAAGGTAGAGCTGAAAAAAGGGATTAAATGGCATGATGGGGCTCCTTTCACTGCAAAAGATGTTGAGTTTACATATCAGACAATTATTAATCCCAAAGTTGCCATCAGATCAAGGTCAGGATTTGATCTTATCTCTGATTTTAAGATCATTGACGATTACAACTTTGAAATAAGCCTTGCAAAACCCTTTGTTCCCTTTGCATGGGCATGGCAGAAAATGCACATCGTCCCCCATCATATTTTATCTAAAGTAGCCGATATCAACACGGCGGCCTTTAACATGAAACCTGTGGGAACAGGGCCCTATACCCTTACAAAACGAGTGGCCGGCAGCCATATGATATATAAGAGGAATGAAAATTATCATAGAGGAACGCCTGCCATAGAAACAATTGTTCATAAATTTGTTCCGGATCAGACAGTTGCCTATACTCAGTATAAAACCGGTGAAATAGATGTGTTCGGGCTGCATGGAATACCGCCGGAAAGACTTGAAGAGGCAAAAACACTTGCCAATCGTGATACCTTGATCACTCCTACACCATGGGTTGAATTTGTTTATTTTAACTGTGGTAAACCCCAGTTCAAGGAAAAAATAGTCCGCCAGGCTCTATACCTTGCCATTGACAAGGAAAAATGGAGAAAAGATATTTATTATGGTGTTCCTCCAGGAACATTATCTTATCTTCACCCCACCCATTGGGCGTACAACCACAAACTCAAGGATCGGGGATTTAATCTGAAAAAGGCAGCAGAAATGCTGGATGGCGCAGGCTGGAAATTGGGTTCAGACGGTATCCGCGCGAAAAATGGGGTTAAGATGAAATTTACCATGTCAACCACGGCCGGGGCAAAAGCAAGGGAACAGGCCGAAGCCATGATTCAGGCCGACTGGAAAAAGATCGGTGTGGTCATGGAAATTAAAAATATGCCCGCATCCGTTGTCTGGGGCGAATATACAACTAAATCTCAATTTGATACGCTGATGGTGGGCTGGGAGCCGACCGTTGGAATGGATCCCGATTATACGGCCAGGTGCCACTCAAAACAGATTCCGGTAAAGCATGGTGTCGGTTCTAACTATGTGCAATATGAAAATCCTGAGCTGGATAAGCTTCTGGAAGAGGGCGTGCTGATTTCAGACATGGCAAAACGAAAAGAAGTTTATGATAGAATTCAGGAAATCCTTTATGAAGATGTCCCCTTTGCTCCAATTCTCGCCTATGTGTTTATCTATGGAAAAAAATCCTCTGTCAAGGGATATGAGATTAACCCATATGTGACGGATATTACATGGAACATTCAGGACTGGAACTGGGGATAACCGGATTCATTAACCCTATGCAGTCATTCCGAGAAAACGATCGGGATTAAACTCTTAAAAAGGCAATAGAAACTGCAGGGGATTTTAATTCATATATACAAGGCGCATCAAAGGTTGAATACTTGATCTATTCAACCTTTGATGCAATCTTTCAGATGCCGGAAAGAAAAAACAGCCATGAAATGGAAAGAAAATTTTGAAGTGGCCCGGTTTGAATTCAATAAAATAATTTAGAAAATATCAGTAAACTGGAATTAGAAATTTGAAATCAACAGAAAAAAACAGATCAAAAAAAGTGAAAGAAAAGTTTCAATCTTTGCCCAAACTGACAAAAGCAGAATTAAAGATAGAAGTTTATGAAAGTTTACGCCATCAAATCATCACCAACCAGATTCAGGCGGGGCAAAGGCTGGTTGAGCAGGATTTGATCGACGAATACGGCATTGGTAAAACACCATTAAGAGAGATATATCAAGCGCTTCAAAGAGACGAGCTGATTGAAATCATTCCTCAGTTTGGTACGCGGGTGGTGACTCTGGATATTCAAACGCTTAAGGAAGTGGTTCAGATCAGAAAAGCGCTGGAAGGCCTGTGCGCCGAGTTGGCATCGCAAAATATCACGGCCGAAGAAATTGATCAATTGGGCCGGATTTTAGAAAAGGCAAAGGCAATGGAAAGCGATCATCCCGATGCTGTAAAAATATTATCCCACTATGACACGGAATATCACCAGATTATCTACCAGGCCGCACAAAACAAGCAGTTAACAAAGGTGATCCAATCCTTTCTTTTTAAAATGTCAATGTATTGGTTTCAATCCGGGTTCTCAATGGAGGATTTCAGAGAACAATTTGAAGAATTGGAAGATTTAATGCAAGCTCTAAAAGAGCATAATGCAACCAAAGCAAAAGAAATCATGGAAAAACATATTGATCATTTTATCAAATTGGTTAAAAAACAAATCTTTTAATTCACCTTGAACCAGAATGCAAAGAGAAAGATAATGCCCTCGAATTCTGAGCCGCTCTAAGAATTGGAAAAAGAAGTCAATGTTTTTTGATTAAGGGCTTCCAGCGACTGAAAATAGACACTATAATCGCTGCCTGATTACCTGATAAAAGCGCTGGCAAGACTTGAAAAGGTATCTGACAAGGTTTTTCAAGGACTGCTTTAAAATATATCAGCAAGCTGTATAAAATTGAAAAGCAAGTCCGAGAACAAGAATTATCAAATAATGACCTGTACAAGGTAAGACAGGAAAAAGCTGTGCCCATCCTCAATGAATTTAAAAAATGGTTAGATGCAAAAGTTGACAAGGTTCCACCCAAAAGTTTACTCGGTAAGGCAATGGGCTATACCCTCGGTCAGTGGCACCGGCTGATCCTATATGCTGAAGATGGTAGAGTCGGTCCTGATAATAATGTGGTTTTATCCTCATTTTTAGAAAATCCTCAGGATCGAGTGAAAGCGGCTTAAATAAAAGACTTTTTTCTTAAATCCTGAGGATTTTATAAAATAGTATGATACTGAAATTACTTTTAATTATGGAGGTAATTTCATGTATCAAAATTATGACAAGGCGGTTGATAAGATAAATAAACATCTTATCAAAAATTATTTTTCAAAATCTGTTATTTACAATCATTTAAATTGTTATCGTTCCTTCAAGCAATACCTGGAGGTAGAACAACTTCCGTATTCGCATGGCGTGGCGCTAAAATGGTTGAATGATAACAGAACAAAATGGCAGCACCCCAAATTTAAGGCATTCAGAATTTCCCTTTTTCAAATTAATGACATCATTCAGAATGGGTGTATCACTACCAATAGATATGTATATGAAAGCTCGTGCAATTACGACAAACTCCCCAAATGGTGCAGGTTATTACTTGATGATTATCTGAATGAATTTTCACAATCATTCTCTGAAGGCTATGTAAGTCAGCGGAGAATAGCATGTTCTAAATTTTTAATTTGTCTTAGCTATAATGGTGGAAAGAGTATAAAGGATATCAATCACAAAAATATTATAGAAAATATCATCAAAGGATAGTATCCATATTGCCATCTACAGAATGGTTTTTTCCAGGTAAAGACTGTAATCAGCCTATCCAAAAACACAACTTAGATAAAAAATTTAAGCAGCTTTGGAACATGACACCTTTTGCCGAGACCTGTGATAAAGCACCCACTATACATGCACTGAGTTATCCAAACCTAAATAAAATCCAAACCTTTTTCAAAAATGCTTGATATTTGTGGAGTTTGATAAAAAAAGGTTTGGATTTTTTTCTTTACTTTTTCATTGACTTAACACCACAGAATTCTGCCAGTCCACCTTTTGTGTTTTTCCATTTCTTTGATACTTTTTTGTCGTTCTCATCTTCCAGTGTTGCAAGGGCTTTCAATTCCTGCTCTATGGTAATATCAACATATACCATTGTTGTTTGTAACTGTTCATGTCCTAAAAGAAATGAAATTTGTACGATATTCATGCCGTCTTCCAACCAATGGGAGGCCTTGGCATGTCTTAGCTGATGAGCATGAAGATCCCGTGATACTTCATCACATATTTTATGTGCGGCTCTGGCATGTTTTTTCAGTTGCTTATTTACTGCAGTTTGACTCATTTTCCCATATAATCCGGTATTCCTTGAATAAAAAACATAAGCTTCTGGATTTGGAGTATCACCATGAAATTCTTTCAGATATTTTTTTAAATGTGCAACTGCCTTAGGTAGAAGATAAAGGGTTCTTATTTTATTTCCCTTTCCAATGACCGTGACATTCGGTTTTTCCGCATCCAAATAAAGTTGTTCTATTTTTAAAGACAGGATTTCATCCAGTCTGGCGGCAGTGCTGTATATGATAATCATGAGTGACAAATCTCTTCGTCCTGTTTTTCTGGATAAATCCGGAACCGATAACAATACCTGTACTGCTTTTTTGCTCATCCCTTTTACTCTTTTGCGTACTTCCTTTTTCCGTGGAATTCTTGTTGCATCCTCGGAAAGATACAGCAGGCGAATTTCCCTACTGCCCATGTATTTTAGGAATGCCCTTAAGGATGCTAACCGGTTGTTACAGGTTTCCGGCCTGCAACAACGCACTTCCATCAGCCATTGCAGCCATTCCTCGATTATTATCCTTCTGAAACATCCTCCACACAAGCTTTCTGCACCTATTCCTTTTTCTGTCTCCAAAAAACCGATGTATAAGGCCAGTGCATATTGATAGGATTTCAATGTATGGCTGCTGTGACTTTTCTGGGAAGGGACATATTTATTCAAAAAAGCATTGATATGGCGTGCGATTACAACAGACTCATTCGTAGCTTTCTTCATAATCCACCTCCGGCACAATGCTTTCGAAATCCATTCCTGTTTTTTCTTCCAAGATGTCAGCCATTCCAGGAACAAGGGAATAATAATATTTTGTGCTTTCCAGTGTGCTGTGTCCCATACTTTTGCTGAGATAGAGCAGTTTTGCATCAAACCCAAAGCCTTCATCTGTCCAGCGGTTTATGTTTTTTATGGCATAATGGTGCCTGAGCTCATATGCAGTAGCATGAGAGTTGTTATATTGATCCCATAATTCCCGGAAGTTTGCCTGTACCCATTGCCTTTTATGAAAAGAGTTACCCTTTGCAGGAAAAAAATAGGCCCTGTGAGGATACTGCTTTCGAATAGCTTCATCATATGTTTTTAAAAGTTCATTCATGGAGTCGTGCAGCACTACGTAATGCTGGGCATGACCTTTGGAATAACGGATGTTTATAATCCTTTGGCACAAATCGACATTCTCAACCCTCAGCATTCTTGCCTCATATGTTCGTATTCCACTACTGTAAAGAAGACGGAAGAATACAGGAATAGTTATTCTCCTAGATCGCTGTTCGGGAGTGTAGGATGCGGAAGGCAGCCTATCACAAGCATGGAAAAATTTTTTCAGCTCAACATCTGTAAAAGAATGGGGAATATATGTGCATCGCTCCTTCCTTGGAATTTCAGGCTCCATAACATCTGTTTTTCCGCGCTTTCTCAAGTATCGTATAAAACTTACAACAACATTGATTCTTGATCTGCATGAATTGTTGGATTCTGTATCGCGCTGATGGCACCATCCATCCACCATTTCCTGAGATAGAAGTGCAGCTTCCGGATATTGTTTCTTGCAATATCGGTCAAACAGGATGAGGTTTGGTTTATAAGAAGAAGCCTCACTCCAACGTCCGGATGCTTTTTGGTAGAAAGCATATGCCTGCATGAACGGCGCAAGAAAAGAAGTGAATTTATTCATGGAAAAACACCTCCTTTGGTACAGGAAAATGTTCTATGCTGATGGCGCATTCCTTCAAATGCGGAAAATCTGCTTTCAGGTATGACTCAAGAGAATCTGGCGAGGTGTGACCAAGTGCCCTGCTGATAACAGGCTGAGGAACTCCGTTCCCCAAAAGTTCTGTGGCAAAATGATGGCGGAAGATATGAAATACTTTCCGGTCGCCTTTTGACTGCCGGATGCCTGCAGCTTTCATGATCCGGCCTGCTACGTTGCCAATGCTTCTGTTTTTCAGTCGTTCATATGGCTTAAGTTGGGAAACAAAAATATATCTGCTTTCTGTGTGTGGGCGCTCTGATGTCAGATAGTCATAAATGGCATTTCCGACAACTGCTGTTAAAGGAAGTTCAAGAGGAATTTTCGTTTTTTGCTGTCTGATAAAAAATAAATCCTTGTCCCAGTCAATGGCGTAAAGTGTCAATCCTGCAATATCACAGCCACGCAGTCCTGTGTAAAGTGCAAGCATTCCAATTGCTTTATCACGGAGCGTAAGAAGATTTTCACCATCAGTCAGTACGCCCTTAACTTTCTGGATTTCCTTCGATGTTAGGTACTGTATATTTTTTCGAGTTTCCCTTAAAGCGGGAAGAAAAGCTAAAATTCGAGGACATGTTTCTGGATGGTAAGGGATACACGCCTTCAATACCGCAGCAATATTTTTTTTGTAAGAACAGCTCCTAAGCAATGTTTCATCCGGGGACATAAATATTGAAAGCACGGCTTCTTCTGTAGTTTTTCCCAGGCAGTTAATTCCTTTTTGCTGGAGGGATAAGAAAAATGTAGATGCATTATGAGATTCTGTATAAACGGTAGTAAATTTTTTCTTGCCACGTTTTTTTTCCACTTCACAGTAAAGATCGATGACGAATTTGAATTCCGATGACAACAAGGGATAAGAACCCCTTTCGAAAAGTTCATGCCTGCGTCTTCCATCCGGGTACCTGCCATGAACATCAAACTGTTCAATGGCACCTATGATAGTTCGTTTATCACGAAGATAATCAGGGGATTGTGACGTTTTGGTGTACTCCAGATACACATCTGTGTAGCATGACCATTCATTTGAATCTGCTGAAATAATTTTTTTAATCTCTCGTTTGAATCTGTCAACATATGTTTTTGAGTAACCGTTGGTTTCCATGTAGGAAATGAGTTTGGGACAATTATCCCGTAGATTTTGTACATTCATTTGTATAGCCTCCTGTTTATGTATTTAATAAGAAGGTCATACAACGTGAAATAAAATCCAACCTTTTTTCGATAAAAATCCTCAAATATCAGACATTTTTAAAAAAGGTTTGGATTTTATTTAGGTTTGGATAACTACTAAAATCCAAACGTTTTGATTTTTTTCGGCATACGTTCGTTGTGGATAAAATGAACGAATGGATGCTATGTGGAATCAAGCTAAATTCCATGATGCCATATCTTGCCAGATATCTCGGTCATTCAAGTGTTTGTGGTTGAAAATGCAATAAGGCCCTTCGTTGTGGGTCGAAAAAACTGGTTATTCAATTGCACTCCTGAAGGTGCCAATGCCAGTGCGTGCATTTACACCCTGATCGAAACTGCCAAGGCTAACGGCCTTGAACCGTAATGGTATCTGGAATATCTCTTCGAGAATTTACCTGAAGCCATGACCGCTAATGAATTTATGGCTTTGATGCCTCAAAATATTGATAAAACCATGCTTGCAGGTCCCGCCGTTTAATTTATATCTGATTGTTACACGCTTTGATAGGTGGGGTTAATTAACCGCTTACCTCAATGGGGATGTCCAGAGTCTGAGAGTAATCATAATTATTAACTACCTCATCTACAATTTGTTGAAGCAGTTTTTTTTTGGATTTCCTGGTCATTTTTTTCCAGTGAGGGTGTTCAGTTTTTAATTCCTTTGTTATTATCCATCTGATATTTTTTCTATGTATATTGCCTCTGTTTTTGTGTTTAATTTTTTTGTTTTTGCGAATGAAAATAATAAACGAAAACTGTAAAGGTATTTTTCAGTGAACCCTTAGTCGTAAAAAGCGGCAAATGCTTACAAGTTTTTATCAGCCTATATGAATTCAGATTTTTTTATTTTTCTGATAAAATTTTTATGCAATGTTCGGGTAAGATATGTGTAACAGTGTTACATATCGTCACATTTTCACGTGCGGGACTTTATTTTTAATGTCAACTCATTGGTTTTAAAACAAATAATTAAAATATAGCATAGGGTCAAAAGCGTTATTTCCATTGATCTATCTGTCTTAGCTGGTGTGTAGCTGCAATGTCAGCGATTGTTACAAAGTGTTCCATTATTACATTTCCTTCTGTTTTTCATTTTTAAATTTTTTTAAAATTAAATTATAACCTTCTGTTTTTATTTATAATATTAGTATCACTATTATTTTATTAAACCTTGGCGCTGTTTTTGCTTTAATTTAAGGTATGTAGTGCCAAGTTTTGAATAAAAATACAGGAGGTAAATTATCAATGGAATTTATTCGCATAAAAAATTTTATTGACAGCAAATGGGAAGAGGAAATTGATGTTGAGTATGTACCTTTGTTCAATCCGTCAACTGGAGAGCAGATTGGGGAAGTACCTCTTTCAACAAATAAAACATCCTTACGAGCAGTCGAGTCATCTGGCCGCGCCTTTGAATTGTGGAGAAAAATGTCCATTTCAAAACGTATGGGATATATTTTTGCCATGCGAAGTGCCATGGAAAATAATGCAGAGGAACTTGCAGTATCCATTGCAGTTGATCAGGCCAAACACATCAGTGAAGCCAGAGGTGAGGTAGCCCGGGTCATTGAGCTTATAGAAGCAGCCTGTTCAATTCCCACTCTCATCCAGGGCGAGACTCTTGATATGATTGCCGGAAATATTAATGGCCGCGTAATACGCCAGCCTTTAGGTGTTTTCGGTGGTGTAGCACCCTTTAATTTTCCAGCCCTGGTATTTGGGTGGTTTATCCCCTGGGCCATTGGTGTCGGCAATACCTTTGTTTATAAACCGTCTACCCAGTCACCTCTTTTTATGCAGAAGATGGGAGAAATTTTTAATGAAATCAATCTGCCGCCGGGAGTTGTCAATATTATTCACGGGAACCGCAAGGTGCCTGAAACCTGGTATAATCACCCTGCAATTTCAGGTGTATGTCTTGTAGGTTCCACACCTACTGCAAAAAAAATCGCCAAAGGTTGTGCCCATGGAGCAAAACGGACAATGCTTTTGGGTGGTGCGAAAAATTATCTCGTTGTTATGGAAGATGCAAACCTTGATGTGTTTATAGAGAACTTCGTTCACTCCTGTTACGGGTCAGCCGGGCAGCGCTGTCTAGCAGGTTCCATTGTGGCTATTGTTCCTGAAATATATGATAAAGTCATAGAGAGGATTGTCGAGGTATCTAAAACCATAAAAGTTGGAGATGCCATGGATTCTGATGTTTATATGGGGCCCGTGATTTCAAAACAGGCAAAAAAGACGATTGAAAAATACATAGAACTTGGGATAGAGGGCGGTTCCAATCTCATTATGGATGGACGGAACCCGGACGTTCCTGAAAAAAACAAAAATGGATATTTTGTCGGGCCCACTGTGTTTACAGATGTTACCCCTTGCAGAACCATTGTCAAGGAGGAGATCTTCGGTCCTGTTGTCTCTATAATGAAAATTGACGGTATTGATGATGCCCTTGAACTTATCCGGGGGCAGGGGTTTGGAAATGGTGCCTGTATATTTACAGACAAACTTTTTTATACAGAACGTTTTATTTCAGAAGCAGACGTGGGCATGGTAGGTGTAAATGTAGGTGTGTGCGCCCCCCATCCATACCTGCCGTTTGGGGGCATCAAAGACTCATTACTCGGCACGGACAAAGTACAGGGAAAAGATGGGATTGACTTTTTTACTCAGAATAAAGTGGCAACTGTACGCTTTGTGTCCCCAAAAGGATACAAAAATGAGCAGGAAAGAAAAGTACTGCCAGATAGTTCGGTACGATCATGTGTGGCTCAGTAACTGGCCTGGCACTAAAATAAAAAAAAGTTTTTAACTGGGTGGAGCAAAGCCTGGAGGCTATGAGGCTATACCCCCCCACAACTATAAAAAAGAGGAGCTCAAATGAAAAAAATTGTAAGTATTTTAATTGCTGGTCTGGTTTTAATAGCATTTTCAGTCTCACCGGCTTTTGCCGGAAAGAAGAAAATTTGTAAATTAGGGCATGTCAACTCACCCGCATCCATCTTTCAGTACGGTGCATTGGCATTTAAAGAAGCTGTGGAAAAAGAGCTTCCCGACTGGACAGTTGAAGTTTATCCGGCCGGTGGTTTGGGTGGAACTCTGGCCATGATTCAGGGATTGACCCTTGGAACCGTTGATATTTATACGGAGTTTATCAGCACATTTGCCGGTCTGGTTCCGGAATATAATGTTTTTGGTGTTCATTATAAATTTGATTCAGTAGATGAGTACGAACTATTCATGAATTCCGCCACCTTTGCCAAGATGAACGAAAAAATGATTAAAACAAACGGAATTACCAATATCGGAAACATGAGAGCAGGATCCGTGTACAGTCAGTTCAGCAACCAACCCATGCATACCGTTGCTGATGCCAAGGGCGTGGTCAATCGTGTTGCCCAGATGGCTCCCCTGGTACAGTGCTGGAAAGCCTACGGCGCAAAACCGACTTCCATGGACTGGGGAGAAATCTACACCAGCCTCCAAACCGGTGTCATCACGGCCATTGATAACCCCATTCTCGATATGTACGACGAAAAATTTCATGAAGCCGTTAAATATGTCAATAAGACCAACAACCTCTACAACATGATCTCTTACCAGACAAGTATGGCATTCTGGAAACAACTCAATGACAAGGAAAAAGATGTTTTCAAAAGAGCTGTCCATGTTGCCAGCATCAAGGGCGCTTTGGAAGTAGAAAAACGGTTGGGCGGCGTTGTTGCTGAATTAAAGGAAAAAGGAATCAAGTTCATCGATACAGATCCCTCTGGTTTTAAAAAAGCGGTTCAAAGCAATATCGATACCATTCTTCAGGGTAACAAGGATGCCATTGCCGTTTACAATAAAATCATGAATAAGGACTTCTAATCCAAAGCTTTTGCCAAGCGCAGACAGCTTATGCTACAAGTGTTTCCTGCCGGGCTCCGTGGTCTGGCAGGAAGCTTGCGGGTTATTATTTAAAAGATAACCGAGCATTCCGGACAAGACAGGTATATCCGACTTTTATAAAAACAGGAGATCCAGATGAATATCGTTCAGGTTTCAGATAAAATACTTGATGTCATTAACGCCTTCATGGAATATTTTATGGGTATATTGTTTCTGACGCTGGTAGCCATTACATTTCAGGAGGTGCTTCGACGGTATCTGTTTAACGATCCGACCCATTGGGCCTCGGAAGCGTGTCGATTCCTCCTGATATGGATGACCTTTACAGGGGCCTGCATCGTCACCCGGCTCGTCACCCATCTCACCATGGGGTTTACCATCCACCGGTTTGTCAATCACTCTACGAGTAAAGTTATCAAGATTTTTATTTCCGCAACTGCTGCAGTCGCCATGATTATTCTGACATATTTCAGTGGCAAAGTAACGCTGCTGGCAGGATACAGACCCGCCCCTATGACAGGTATTCAGATGTACTGGGTCTGGTCGGCCCTTCCCATTAACGGTGCCATCATGTCCATTTATATGATAGCAGCGACGGTTAAGCATATTTTTAAGAAAAAAGAAGAGGTGACCCCATGATTTATATTTTTGCCGCCATGTTTATCTTCTTCTTTTTTGGTATGCCCATCGCCTTTGGTATATTATCCAGTACCATTTATTATCTTCTTTTTTCAGGGGAGTCCAGGGAATTGCTGGCTTTTTCCACCCGGGTAATCTCTGCCTCGGATTCTTACGTCCTTTTAGCGGTACCTTTTTTCATGCTGGCGGCTGAACTGATGAACGAAGCTAAAATAACGGACCGAATTTTTTCATTTGCCAAAGCCCTGGTTGGGCACATTCCCGGAGGATTGGGTCATGTCAATATTATTGCCAGTATGATCTTCGCCGGCATGTCCGGCTCTGGGCTGGCCGACACAGCCGGTCTGGGTAAAGTAGAGATTAAAGCCATGAAGGACGAAGGATACGACCCGGCCTTCAGCGCTGCAGTAACCGCATCTTCGGCCATTATCGGTCCCATTATCCCACCCAGTATCTGTATGGTGGTGGGCGCTGTCGTGACCAATACCTCTGTTGGCCGGATGCTGGTGGGTGGTATTGTCCCCGGTTTTATGATGGGGGCGGGCCTCATGCTGGTGGTTTATTTTTTATCTAAAAAGAGAGGTTATCCAAAAGAGAAACGGGCGACCATGAAGGATATATGGAAACAGTTGACAGCCACAGGTCCTGCCCTTCTGACGCCAATTATTCTGGTCGGCGGCATTCTCACTGGTATGTTTACTCCCACTGAGGCGGCTGCGGTCGCCTGCATCTACGCCATGATTTTAGCCATGGTCTTTTATAAGGCCTTTGGCGTGAAAAGATTATTTCGCATTTTTATCAATGTCGGAACGGCGACAGGCGCGCTGCTCTTTGTTATGTCTGCGGCAGCAGCCCTGGGTACGTTGGCTTCACGGGCTCAAGTACCCCAGAATTTGATGAAGGCCATCATGTCCATCACCACTAACCCTACTATTACCATGTTTATTATTGTGGGGTTGCTCATTTTGCTGGGTATGATTATGGAAGACTTGTCTTTGCTGGTAATTATGGGGCCTTTACTGCTTCCTGTGGTTTTAAAGCTCGGCATCAACCCGGTCCACTTCGGGGTAGTGATGGTATTGACCCTTCAGCTGGCCATGATTACACCGCCCGTGGGTATGGGGTTTTATATTACCTGCCACCTGGCTAAGGTGGATGCGCTGACCTACAGCAAAGAGATCATCTGGTTTGTGATGATTCTCATTGTCGTTGTGACATTGATGTGCCTGATTCCGTCTCTGGTGACATTTTTACCGGATCTGTTTTTCGGAAAGTGATTCCAGGGTATAGGTTTTGCAGAAATTGCTTTTTCCACTGGTTATCAGACAATAGATATTGTCTGATAACCAGTGAATATTTTTTTAAAAAGGAGATTCCAGTGTTTAAAACCATACTATATCCAACAGACTTTTCAGATACTGCCGGTAAGAGTATTGAGTACCTTAAACAGCTTCACAATACAGGAGCCCAAAAGGTTATTATTCTTAATGTCATCCACCAGCGAGTACTGGACACCCTGGAAACTATCCACAAGGCAGCTTATTTTCAGGATGGCCGATACCATGAAGATATGGATGAAGCAGAGCTACGACTGGGAAAAGACCGAGAGAAGAAGATAGCACCCATTGCTGCTGAGCTTGAGGCTGCCGGGTATGAAGTTAAAATCAGAATTGAAAAAGGTTATCCCGTAAAGGAAATCTTGAAAGTTGAAAAGGAAGAAGCTGTGTCAATTATTGTATTGGGGTCCCACGGCAGGAATAATATAAAAAATGCTTTTATGGGATCAGTTTCCGAAAAAGTAATCCGCAGGGCCATCTCCAATGTGTTGCTTGTTAAACGTTAAAACGCTGTAAAAACAGTGTACGTGATGGTCTGCAGTTTCACAATGATTTTCCATCGATCCAGTTGAAGTCTTTAGACACCATTCAGGGGGTAAAAATGAAGAACCTTACCAAAGCAAGAGTCGCGTTTTTTATGTTGGTGCTGACTATTTCGGTGTTGATGATAACTCCGGCAATCGGCAGTGAAACCGGTGAGATCCGTATTGGTTACACAGCACCCTTTACCGGGACGGCAGCCGAATACGGCAATAACGGTTTTCGGGGTATTCTCCTGGCTCTTATGGAGATCAACAAAAAGGGGATTTCAATCAATGGTAAGCTTCACAAGATCCGGATAGTTAAATATGACAGCATGTGCACGCCGGATGAAGGGGTTTTAAATGTACACAAAATGGTAACAGAAGATAAAGTGGTCGCTATTCTCGGCGATCACTGCAGCACAGTCTGCAGTTCTATTGCTCCGCTGTGTGATCAGTATCAAGTCCCGGGGCTTACCATCGAATGTGCTGTGGACAGCGTTACAAAGCCAGGGCATGAGTTCTATTTTAGAATGAGGCCCACCGTGATGATGATGATTCCTTCCGTGATGCCTAAAGTTTTGAAAACCTTTGATGCAAGGGCTGCCGGCTTTCTCGTTATCAATGACGGGTATGGAAATCTTTTTACGGAAACAGTGATGAACGAATTGGAATGGCGTGACATAAAAACTGTGGTCAAGGAGACCTTTGACCGGGGAAGTACGGATTACTCGGATCAGCTGGAACGGATTAAGAAGGCCAAACCGGATATCCTTTTTTATGTGGGTACGGCCTCAGAAGGGGCAACTATTTTAACCCAGGCCAAACTAAAGGGGCTGATGCACCGAACTAAATTCATCGGTTCCGAAGAGATGGGTGAAATGGAACTTCCCAGGAGAGCCGGCAAAGATGCCGTGGAGGGAACATATGCAATTTCCCTGTGGGGGAAAGTCCCTTTGGATTTTGAACAGCAGGTGCGCCAGAACTTTAACAAACCCATGCACTACGCCATCATTTTCGGCTATGATGCCATGCATGTACTGGCAAAAGCAATTGAATCAGCCCAATCCCTGGAACCGGTCAAGATTAAGGATGCGCTGAAAATGACTGACTACAAGGCTCTTGAGGGCCATATACGATTCAAAAATTTTAATGGCTACAGGAATCAGGGCAAGTTTACACCATCCATGATCCGTTGGGAAAACGGCCAGCGGAAACATCTGGATATTTTCCTTCAGTGGGGAGAATGATCATATTGCGCCCCTTGACAGCGGCAAACCGATACTATTACACAGCCTTGACGCACGTTTTTTTTAAGTCAATGATAGTAAGGGTTTCTTTAAAGCCATAATTTTTTTTGTCGCAAAAAAGCTATAGACATAATTTTTTAATTTTGGTAATGTAGCGTTGTCCTTATATATAAACCAAACCAGAAGGAAACAGCTATGCTTCAAAAAAATGATCTCACTATGGTTTGCTGTGGCCGGGAAGTTACCCCTCAAGAGATAAAAGATGTGCAGGAAACTGTCAGTTTGTTTTCAAATTTAAGCCGCTATGAATTAACAGAGACAATTTGTGAACATTTGGAATGGCATACAGCATCAGGCAGCAACAAATTTGATGCTTGCTTGAAAATGTTAGAAAAATTGGAAGCAAAGGGTTTTATACAACTTCCGGCAAAGCGGATTCAGATTAAACCAAAGACAACAAAGATAGTATTGACTTCCAGCACAGAGCCTGAGCCTGTTATAAAAAGTATAGCAGGTGGTTTCGACAATATTATTTTACAAATTGTAACTGACAAAAAAGATATCAGGCTGTGGAATGAATATATGCTCCGGTATCATTATCTTGGTTATAGCCAACCGTTTGGATATGTCACACGATATTTTATTAAAGGTGGTCACAAAATTCTTGGATGCCTATTATTTTCAGGTGCAGCAAAATCAATGACAGTAAGAGACAAATGGATCGGATGGACAATAAACCAAAGGCTACGGAACTTGGCATGGGTTATTAATAATTCTCGATTTTTAATTTTTCCATGGGTAAGCGTAAAGAATTTAGCCAGCCATGCATTAGGGAAGGTTGCCCGCCGGGTAAGAGATGACTGGCATAAAAAGTGGAGTTTTCAGCCTGTTTTAATGGAGACCTTTGTTGATCCGAAACTCTACCATGGGACATGTTATCAAGCCTCCAACTGGGAATGTATTGGTATGACAACGGGGCAAGGCCTTGTTCGCAAGGGCGAAACATACAAAACAACTCCCAAAAAGATTTATATGAAGCCTTTAGTTAAGGATTTTCACAAAATTTTATGTTCTGAAAATTTGACTGGGAAGGTGGAATATGAATAAACATCCTGATAAGAAAACAATTAACCAGATGAGAATAGAAAAAAACAAGGCCCAAGCTACCCTGCGTGAAAAACAGATTTCGGAACAATTGAAGAGCACACCAAAAATCACACTAAAGAACAGCACCTGTGAGTATAAAACAGTTGAAGAAGAAACCAGAGCCCGCAACACAATTGTCACAGATCAAATCAGAGTTATCAAATCCCAGCTTCCTGGATTACTAAAAGGTTTAACCAAGATTAGGGATCCAAGGAATCCGAAAAAATTAAAACACAAGCTAACCGTTCTCATGATTTACGGGATCTTCATGTTTGTATTTAACGTGGCATCCAGGCGTGAAGCAGATAGAGAGATGACGATGCCTGTATTTTTACAAAACCTTAAACAATTTTTTCCTGAAATTAAACAATTACCGCATAATGATACTCTGATGCGCTTGTTAACCGGCATTAAAGTTCATCAAATCGAAGAAGCATTAATTGCCTGCATTCAAAAGCTTATAAGAAATAAAAAATTTACTCGTTATTTAATTGATAAGCATTATCCAATAGCCATTGATGGAACACAAAAAATGGTAAGAGATTATATCTGGAGTGAAGAATGCCAGGAACGTACAGTTGGTAAAGAAAACCACAAATACAAACAATACTATGTGTATGTTCTGGAGGCGAGTCTGGCATTTCAAAATGGCATGACGATTCCATTTATGAGTGAATTTTTAAGCTATACTGAAGGCGACACTGACAGAAAAAAGCAGGATTGTGAAACAAAAGCATTTAAACGGTTGGCTATAAGGTTGAAGTCCACGTTTAAAAGGCTGCCAATTATGCTTCTTCTGGATGGTTTATACGCCAACGGACCTGTCATGGAAATATGCCGCAATAATCGCTGGGACAATATGATAGTTCTAAAAGATGACTCTCTTTCAACAGTGTGGAAAGAATATGATGCTCTTCAGTGTCTTGAAACCAAAAATCATTTTAACATGAAATGGGGAAACAGAAATCAATCGTTTACATGGGTAAATGATATTGGATATGATTATGATGGAAATAAAACACAACCCATACATGTAGTTGTTTGCAAAGAAACCTGGGAAGAGGTGGATAAAAAATCTAACGAAATTGTACCTAAAAAATCAAAACATGCCTGGATTTCCAACAAACCACTGAACAAACGGAATATACACGAACGTTGCAATCTGGCCGCACGTCATCGCTGGAATATTGAATCAGAGATTCTTATACAAAAACATCATGGTTACCAGTATGAGCACTGTTTTTCATATGACTGGACTGCTATGAAAGGATATCATTTTTTAATGCGTATTGGCCTCATGTTAAATGTTCTGGTTCAATACAGCGAATGCTTCATTGATGTAATAAAAACTTTTGGCAGGAGAGGGACTATAAAACTCATTTTCGAGACACTTAAAGGACCGTGGCTGAATGCTGATTACGTGAAGAAGCAGATAGAGAAACCATTGCAGCTACGCTTGATATAAACAACGAATATTTACAATCTTAACAGCAGAGCCAACAAAGGGACGATTATGCGCTAATTTAAAACGCATGGGGAAAATCCATATAATTTCAGATAACAGCAGATGGTTTTTTGCAATTCTGATACAATATTGAGAAAGAAATGCTGAGAAAAGTCCAAAAAATTGAGCGTGCGAGACAGCAAAGCCTTTTAAAATATTTCATGCGTCAGTCGTAACTATTACATTTGATATTTTCCAAGGGCTGATCTATAAAGACAGTGTTGTATCATCTTCTTCGTTATCAAGATTTTGCGGTAGAACACTACCGTGCAACCTTGATGCCTTGAATATGGAATCTTCATAACTTTTGCAACGTTAGGGTAAACGGAAACGTGTGTGAGAATGAAAAAGTGCATCAGTATATTGCTTTTTATCATAATGATGGCAGGCTGCTCTTCGCAAAATTCCACTGATTTTTCCGGACAGGGCAAATCAATTGTGCTGACACAATCTGAGCAAGAGTGGATCAGGGAGCATCCATTCATTTTATGTGCGCCTGATCCTGACTTCCCACCTGCTGAATTTTTTAATGCATCCGGAGAATATAAAGGTCTGGTGGCAGATTATCTTGGTCTTATTCTCAAACGGATGGGTCTTGAGCCGAAAATTGTCAAACTGGAAGGGTGGTCTGAGGTATTGACTCATGCCAGGGAAAAAAAGATTGACCTTGTGACTGCTGCCTCAAAGACTTCCCAGAGACAGATATTTCTTGATTTCACAGAACCTTTTGTTGAACTCCCAGCAGTGATTATAGCCAGGCAGCAAGTGGACCGGGAGTTGACGCTTGAAAAGCTCAAAGGAATGAAAGTTGCTGTTGTCCGCGAGTATGCTGCCCATGATTATATTGTCCTGAATTATCCCTACCTTGACCTAGACATTGTACCGGATATTCAGACGGGTTTGAGAAAGGTCTCCTTCGGGATTGTTGATGCCATGGTAGTCAATATTGCCAGTGCTTCCTACTATATTGAAAAGGGAACGATTACAAACCTGAAAGTAGCCGGAGAATCCGGGTTTACGTATAAACTGTGTTTTGCACCCAGAAAAGACTGGCCTGTGCTGACCCGTATACTCAATAAAGGGCTTGCCAGCTTGAGTTCTGATGAAAAATATGAAATTTACAGCAAATGGATTCGTCTTGAGCGTTCCCCAATATTTAGCAAAAAAATTCTGATTTTTCTCATTGGTTTCATTGGGGTAATTTTTTTGTTAATTGCCATGGTGATAGGATGGAACAGATCACTTAGGGCTGTTGTGGAGGAAAAAACAAAGGAATTAAAAAAAGAGGTGGTCAAGCATGAACAGGCAAAACAGACGATAACTGAAAGCGAAAACCGGTACAGGGGTATGTTTGAACATACTAAAAGTGGGGTTATTATTTATAAAGCAGTTAAAGATGGAAAAGATTTTATTGTACTGGATTCAAATAAATCTGCTAAGAGAATTGATCAGCTTGAAAACAAAGAGATCATCGGAAAAAGTATCCTCAATGTATTTCCTGGTATTCAGAATTTTGGTTTAATTACCATTTTTCAAAAAGTATGGAAAACAGGTGTGCCGGGTCATTTTCCATCTGCATTTTATAAAGACAACCGAATCCAAGGATGGAGAGACTATTTTGTTTACAAACTACCGTCAAATGAGATTGTTACAGTATATTCCGATGAAACAGACCGCATTGTAGCTGAAAAGGCATTAAGGGAAAGTGAGGAAAAACTTGCAGGGATCATTAATTCCACGAATGACCATATGGTGATGCTGGATGAAGAATTAAATATTCTGTGGGCCAATCATACTTCAAAAAATGCCTTTGGGGATGATCTTGAAAATAAAAAATGTTATGAGGCCTTTGCAGGCCTGCATCAGCCATGTGATGGGTGTGTGGCTGAAAAATGTTTCAGGGAAGGTCATATGCAGGAACGCGAGATTAATCTGAAAAAAGAAAATGGCTTACGATATGATTTCTGGGAAACAACAAATGCCGTATCCCTGAACCAAAAGGGACTTCCAAAAACCATTGTCACCATTTTTCGTGATATCACACAAAGAAAGGCTCTGGCAGCCGAGGCCATGCGGGCCGGTCACCTCGCATCTATTGGTGAACTTGCCGCGGGTGTTGCCCATGAGATCAATAATCCCATTAACAGTGTTATAAATCTTGCCCAGCTCATTTTAAATGAAAACAAAAAAAAGGGAGAACAGAATGATATAGCCCTTCGTATGATCAATGAAGGCAGCCGAATTGCAGATATCGTCAGTAGTCTTCTATCCTTTGCAAAGGATAAAAAAGGTTCCAAAATGGAGCTGAATATCAAGGATGTTCTGGCAGAAACATTTGCATTGACAGAAGCTCAAATTGTTAAAAGCGGCATTATCCTTGATGTGGATCTTCCTTCTGACTTGCCAATGATCTTTGGTCACATGCAGCAGATCCAGCAGGTATTTTTAAATCTGATTAACAATGCCCGTTTTGCCTTGAACCATAAGTCCTTTACAAAAGAATCATTAAAAACTATAAAAATTAAAGGGTGTGTGGAAAAAGTTATGAAACATACATATTTAAGAATAGTTTTTGAGGACAATGGTCCGGGCATTCCTGATAGATTGATTGACCGGGTAATGGATCCATTTTTTACTACTAAGCCCGGCGGACAGGGAACCGGCCTGGGGTTGAGCATCAGTCACGGCATTATCAGCGGTCATAAGGGCAAAATGAAAATTGAAAGCCTTGAAGGTGAATTTACCAGAGTCATCATTGATTTTCCAATGGAAGGTAGATCATGACTATAAAAATACTGATTGTGGATGACGAAGAGAATATCTGTTTTACCCTGGGTCGGTTTTTATCTGATGAAGGGTATGATGTTACAACTGCAGAGGATTTTAATACTGCTTTGCAGAAAATCAATCAGCTTGAATTTGATCTTGTGTTTGCAGATATTTTGCTGAAAGGGCGTACAGGCATTGATATACTGAAAGCTGTGAATAAAAAGAATTTAAATTGTCCTGTGGTAATGATAACAGGGGTACCTACCATTGAAACAGCGTCGGAAGCTCTCAGGATAGGTGCTTTTGATTATCTTTCTAAACCTGTATTACAGGATGGTTTATTAAAGGTTGCAAAAGCCGCCTTGAGATACAAGAGACTTGTTGATGAAAAGGAAAGATATAAGTCCAATTTGGAAGCCATTTTTTCAAGCGTTAAAGATGTCCTCATTTCCGTTGACAAGGACTTGAATATCATCGAAGCCAATAAGGCTGCTGAAAAAATATGCAAAATTTTTACGAAAACCAGCAAGGGAAAATCATTGCGATCCATGGAACTTCCCTGTAATGGCCAGTGCATCATGGCCCTTGAAAAGACGATATCCCTGAAAAAATCAGTTGAGTATTCACAGGTCTCCTGCAGCCATGATATCAATACTGGGCAGGTGGTGAATCTGACTGCATCTCCCTTGTTGGACAGCAGGGGGAAATTGTCTGGTGGTATTCTGGCAATCAGGGATCAAACCCGTCTGTTTCGTCTTGAGCGGGACATGAAAATGCGTCACACATATCACAACATGATAGGGAAGAGTGACGCTATTCAGGAGATTTTTTCTCTGATCGACACCCTTGCAGATGTAAAAACAATTGTTTTGATTTCAGGGGAGAGTGGTACTGGCAAGGAACTTGTTGCAGAGGCACTTCATTTAAAAAGTAATGACCCCCAAAAACCGTTGGTAAAAGTCAACTGTGCCGCCCTTTCGGAAAATCTTCTTGAAAGTGAATTATTCGGTCATATCAAAGGTGCTTTCAGTGGCGCTTTCAAAGATAGGATCGGTCGTTTTGAACATGCGGATGGCGGTACAATTTTTCTGGATGAAGTGGGTGAGATATCACCAAGAATGCAGCTCAGATTGCTAAGGGTTGTACAGGAGCAGGAATTTGAGAGGGTAGGTGATTCGGCAACAATTAATGTTGACGTGCGTGTGGTTGCTGCAACCAATCTTGACCTGAAAAAAGAGGTTGCCAGTGGAAGGTTTCGACAGGACTTGTATTACCGGCTTAAAGTAGTAGAGATTCACCTGCCTCCATTAAACAAGAGACGTGAAGATATTCCTTTGCTGGTGGAACATTTTATTTGTATTTTCAATGAACAGTTTGAAAAGCATATTAAAGGCATCTCAGACAATGTCCGCCAGAGATTTATGAAATATTCATGGCCCGGTAATATCAGGGAACTTAAGCATGCCATTGAGCACGCATTTATTCTCTGCAAATCAAATGTGATTCAATTAAAACACATTCCCCTGGAAATTTCACTGGAAAACACATCCGTTTCAAATCCAACGACAAAAGAAGAACTTCTTATGGCTTTAAACAAGGTGCGCTGGAATAAAACAAAGGCGGCAAAGGTACTGAGCATAAGCCGCCAGAGCCTCTACAGGAAAATGAAAATCTATAAGATTTCAAATTGATGATTTTGCTGGTTTATTTTTGAATGAACCCTAAATATTTTTGTCTGCTTTTGATTTTATTAAAAACAACACTGAAATTCGTCATCTCATAAATGCAGATGCCGTCAACAATAAGCGCACCATCTGCTGCAGCTGAGTAACCATCGTCATCTGTTTTACGGGTTATGGTTTTTATATCTTTCAAAAGTTCAGAATCTGACCCTTTTAATCTGGTAGCAATGGCAAAGAGGCCACACCGAAATTCGGGGGACACGAATTCCCCGAATTCCATCTTGAACACGGAAGTTAAGCTCTTTAACGTCGATGGTACTGCATGGGAGACTGTGTGGGAGAGTAGAACGCTGCCAGATTAATTCTTTAAAAAGCCCTGACAAGTCATTGCGACTGTTGTGATTTATGGCAGCGGGCCTGGAACCTTGCTGCTGTTCAGCGGGGGTTGCGCACTCCTAGCAGGGTTCAAAAGGAAAATTAAGGGTGAAGCTACAAGGCCTCGTACCAGGTAGACAACGCTGAGTATGGAATCGGTACTGTATTCTTCCCTGTCTGTCTTCTTTCAGCCACAAAATATGATTTGCATGCGCCCATTGAAACCACCGTTTGACATATGACCCAATGCGAACTGGGTCCACACCTTGCTCATAAAGCCGGGTCATACTTTCCATTAGCCTTTCAAGCGACTTGCCAGCAACAGAAAGCCTGCCGGGCTTGAAATGATAACCGAGGAAATCAAATCCACGCTCTGTCCTGCCGATCAATGTCTTATCAGGGTGCTGTTCCAATTTCAATTTATGACATTTTGGCAGTGCTATCGGCCATTCTTCAACTATAATTTTTATATAAAAATAATACCAACGTTTCATTTTCAATAAATCTCTGCTTTTTCTTGAAGTAATAGCGTTTATAGATAAATGCACATGAGTTGATGCTTTTCTCTTCCTTATCAATAAGAGGAAGGTGTCAATTCATATGCTATGAACTATAATTATGGTATATACAGTCACGAGGAAAAATTTAAATAGGGCCATTATTTCCAAAAGAAGTGCTCGCCATTTTTGATCAAAGAATTCGTGAACACAATAACGTGCAGCCCTCAGTTTTTTAGAAAAAGTAACGTTTTGAAATTTTTTATAATTCCGGTATCCAAATAATTAAAACAGGGATAATAAATATTAATTCAAATCTCCGGGGCACAAATTCATCTCCAGGGTTAGGACCGCAAATTTTATAACCTGAACGAAATTGCTTGTCTTTTGGCCCATCTACTTTGTTGCATCAAAGGCCGAATTTAGTTTTTTGTTTCAGCATAAGAATATACCGGCTGGTAACGCCCAGGATTTTTTTCTTCTGCATGGCACTGACTGTAATTGCGTTAAACCGTTCCGAAGACAATGGTGCCTGAATAATATGGGTCAATTCCCATCCTGCCGGCTCCAATATTTTATAATAATCAGTTAAGAGGATCGCGTTTTGTGTTTCTTCTTCAAAAGCAGGACAGCCTTGAAAATCATGCCAGTCAGAATTGATTAGGGCAAGCCGGGTGGTTTCCTTGGTGGTTTTTTTGAGAAACCTGAAAAAATTATCCAGAAAGTGCAGGTATGCACGTCGGGACATCCGGGCAATGCTGTTTTCTCCATAGTCGGCCGCTTTTTTCTGAAAATAGGGAGGGTCAAAAATAATCAGGTCTGGTTTTTCCCTGCCCGCAAGGATGGTATCTTCCCAGTTTTTAATCGTCATGTCCCAGTAATAGGGCTCGATTTCAGGGCGAAGATCTGGCCGTTCCTCCATATCCAGGCTCCAGCATTTTCTGCCCAATGCCAGACAGGTGTCAGCAGTTACGCCGCTGCCGGCCATTGGATCGAAGATCAGATCACCAGGATGGGAAAAATAAAAAAGGATGTGTCCGATCATCTGGGCTGGAATACGCCCCGGCCAGTCATCTCCAAACCGGGGGTCACACTCATTAAAGTTCCACAAATCCCATGTGCGCAGCCCCCAGCCCAACGCTTTAAAACGCGCTTGATCATTCTGCCCGTCTAAAGCAAGGGAATACAGCATAGGTTCGCTCCAATTATGTTTGGTTGCCACCTGGGGAATGGTTAATCCAAGGGATAAATCGGTATTTAATAAAAATGCCAATGTTGGCATTTTTACCAAATGCTTAGAAATAGATTCTCTGGTAACTCCTAAACGCCTGGCAATTCTTTCTTGAGGGATTCCCAACCGGTTCATCCGCCAGATTTTTCGGTCAAGTTTAATTTGTCGAACCGCTCTTAAATCGGCAATATAATTGTCAATTGTCTGCCGGGATCTGCCAATAAGCCTGCCAATTTCAGAAGAGGTTAACCTGGAATTATTTTGAAAGGCGCGCCGTGCTGTAGACCGGGTTTCTTTTTCCGTGAGCTGCTTTGGGCCGATTGCCATCTTGGCGGCATACAGCAAAGGATCAATTCCTTTTAAATCTTTAATAATTACGGGAATATCGGTTAAACCCACCTCTTTATACGCGCTCCACCTATGCACGCCATCCAGTATCCGGTATTTCCCTTTTTTTTGGGGATGGATTTGAACTTCAATCGGATCAAATTGAAAGTTTTCCCTTAAATTTTCAGCAAAAATACTGACACGCCTATGATCAATCTTTTCCCTTGGATAGATAGACTCATCCAATATGACTTCGGAGATAGCGACTTTATCGCTGACATTATTGCGAATCGTCATTTTTATTATCCTGATTTTATTTGAAGTTTTCCAGCAGCGTATTAATCTGAAATAGTTTTTTATTGTCGATGGGTTTTGGTTTGTGATTTTTGAGAATATCATCTAATTTGATTTTTGCCCGGTCAACAATTGATTTTTTCCCTTGCTCTATCCATTTTTCAGTTCCTATACGGCTTAAAAGTTTGGGGCGCCATTGGGTTTTTCGAAGATTTTTAACTGTATGATTATGAGCCAGGTAATCTCCTTTTTTCAATCCCACATCTTGAATAACATCCAATGCCAGGGTGTTTTCATCAATGGGAATGCCTTTATGAATTCTGCGGATCTGATCAATCATTTCATTGCAAAGCACCACTTCAAGCAGGTTGTTGGTCAAACCGAACTCAAGATAACCTACATCATGGCACAGGTTTGATCCTCCCATCTGGGAAAAAAAGGTCATCATTCCAGCTTCAAATCCTGCCTGCCAATCCGGTTCCAGAGAATCACTCGTGGCACCGTATCCCCAGTTGGGAATATTATAATAATGATGCATTTCGACCATGCCTATATAGACCATCAATCCTTCAGGCGCATTATACAGGCAATTGCCGGAGCTCATATCCAAAACTGCCTGCCCCATTCCCATTAGAAATGGGGCCCCTTTGGCTTTTAATTGATGTATGACAAGTCCGCAAAGGCTTTCAGCCAATGCTTGAGCCAGATGCCCGGCAATGGTAATGGGAGCTGCAGCTCCTGAACTTGGGGCAGGGGAGTAGACACAGGGAATTTTTTTTTCAGCGCAGAAGAGTAATTTTTCAAGGCTTTCAAAGGGATGCTTTAAAGGACTGATCGGCTCATCATAGCAGATAAAATATGGTTTTTGCCGCGCGTCTTCCTCACTGCCTCTTAATATACAGGTAATATTCCACATTTCATTGATGTCCAGGCGATTTTCAGCAGTGCAGACAATGGGTTTGACACAATTTTTTGCCATGGTTGCAAAACTCTGGAGATAGGATTCTTTTGGAGGAATATCACTTGGATGTGCAAATGACATAATAAAATCAAGGTTTTCTAAAGCATCTGATACGTGTGCGGCCCGTTTCACATCATTCAAAGTGGCCATTTTCCGATCATTGGTATCCGGGTCAACAGCATAGATCAAGTCTGAGCCCGTGCCATAGTATGTCCTGCGTCCTCCAAGATCCATCACATGTTCGCCTTCCCGGTTATAGACCGGGATATTGGAAGGGGCTGATGAAACGGCATCCTGCACTAATTTTTCAGGAATTTTTACAAGGTCTCCATCTTCTATGATACACCCGGCTTCGGATAATAGAGTCAGAGCCTCTTTATGTTGAATAAACATTCCTATATCCGATAAAATGTTCATAGCCGTGCTGTGGATTTTTTCTTGATCTTCATCAGAGAGGAATGTCAATTTTGGTTCAAAACTTATTGTGTTTGCCATGATTCTTCCTTTATTGTTATTTGAAGCGTTACACCAGTTCTTTGTTCTCACATGGATATCTAATCCTTTTTGGTATGGGAGCTCCGGCGCAATTGATGACCGCCTTCAGGACCAAAGGTTGCCTTGGGGCTCCACCACAAAGGGACCTTGATGCTGTCTGTTGTCAATTTTCCTTTTCCGTTTGCAACTTTGCGTGCCGTTTCATAACCGGCCTGAGCATGCCGAACAACTCCGATTCCAGAGTCAGTGGTCATACATGCATCCAGTCTTAGATCAGCTTCTTCACTTCCGTCGGCTATCATGGTCACACCCGTATGAACAGCTTCACCCATGGAGTAATTTGCCTGAATGGCAATCAAATCACACATGGCAGCACAATTTAATAATGCATTTAACATGGGCCAGTCAGAGATCAGATCCCCACCGTCTTTCATCTTTTCAGATTCAAAAGTCGGGTTCACAATGGAACCGGAATCCAGGTTATCCCGGGAAAAGGCAACCGGTGCATGGATCTCGCCCTTCTTAACCAGTTCGTTAACTTTCAGGGCAAAGGCTTTTCTTTCACCAAACCCCAGATAACAGACACGGGCGGGCAAGGCTTCAATTGGTAAATTTTTACGCGCCAGGTTAATCCACTTCACAGTCAGTTTATCTTCAGGAAACATTTCCAGTACCAGATCATCTAATCGAGCCAGATCGCTTGCATCACCTGACATACAGGTCCATCGGAAAGGCCCGCGTCCTTCGCAGAAGAGTGGTCGGATATATTCGGCCACAAAACCCGGTATGATCATTGCCTCCTCTTCTGGCATTCCGGCATCCCGGCATTCCTTGCGAATGGAAGTTCCATATTCAAATACATGAACTCCGTTTTTTCCTGCATAGGCGTTCATGGCACGCAATTGGCGGACCATGGACTTCCGGGCTTTTTCCAGATAAAGATCACGATCATTTGAGCGCAGTTCATCTGCTTCTTCAGGCGAATAACCTTCCGGGATATAGGATAAGGGATCATGGCAGGGGCACATTTCCGTCACAATATCCGGTTTAAAATCCATTTCATAGGCTTCCCAGAACAAGCTGGCTGCATTTCCCACAACCCCTATGGCCAGCGGTTTTTTTTCAAGGGCAGCCGCTTTTGCCATTTCTACTGCCTCTTTCAGGTTTTTTGCCTTTATATCGGTAAACCCGATTTGAATTCGTTTGTCGATAATCTCTTCATTGACATCCACATCAATGCAGACCCCCCCGTGCATGCTCATGGCCCGGGGCTGATTGGCCCCCATTCCCCCATGTCCGGCCGTCAACAGAATCCGGCCTGCAAGTGAGCCTTTAAAATGTCGATCTGCAATAGCGCCAAGGGTTTCAAATGTTCCCTGAATCACCCCCTGGGTACCGATATACTGCCAGGGAGCAGCCGTATACTGGGCAAAAATCGTCAGGTTTTTTTCCTGCAGGTCATAGAAGGTGGGCCAGTCTGCTTTCATGATATTGGTGGTTGCCATCACAACCCGTGGTGCCAGCCTATGGGTTTTAAAAATTGCAATGGGCATCCCAGACTGCACAACCAGTGTTTCGTTGTTTTCCATGGTTTTTAAGGATTCAACAATGGCATGATAGGATTCCCAGTTTCTGGCACATTTGCCGATGCCGCCATAAATTACCAGATATTCAGGTGCTTCGGCATTTTCCATGTTGTTTTCAAGCATTCTCAGGATGGTTTCCTGTTTCCACCCCTTACATCTCAAGGTGGATCCGCGCTGTGCTTTTACTTCATACAAGATTTTGGTTTTCATTGGTTTTCTCCTGTTTGTAACGCCTGGTTAACTTGATGGATAATTGTTTCGCTATTGATCAGCTTGACAAGTGTTTCAATATCCGGCGACATTTCATGGTCGTTTTGATACATGTGCACTTTCTCTCGAATCAATGGGTATGCTGCGGCCGTTCCGATTCCCAATCTATTCTTTCCATTTTCCCGAAAATCAATGGCCTGTGCCGCACATAAAAATTCGATGGCAACCACATATGTAACATTGTTGATGATTTCCAATAAATGCCGGGCACCATTGGCGCCCATACTCACATGGTCTTCCTGGTTGGCACTGGTGGGGATTGAGTCAACGCTATCCGGGTGTGCCAGCGTTTTGTTGTCGGAAACCAGGGAAGCCCCTGAATACTGGGCTACCATGAGGCCCGTGTTGATGCCATTGGATGGTATCAGCATGGAAGGCAGCCCATTGTTTAATTCTGGTGTCAGCAGGGCAAATGACCTTCTATCGGAAACATTGGCAACCTCTGAAATGGCAATGGATAGAAAATCCATCATAAATGCCAGACCTTCCCCATGGAAATTACCGCCTGAAACGCTGTGAAACCCTTTCTCAGATGGAAAGACCAGAGGATTGTCAATGGAAGCATTGAGTGTGTTTTCAATATATTTCCTGGCAAAGGCAATGGTATCTTTAACTGGTCCGATAATCTGGGGAATACAGCGGATACTGTACGCGTCCTGCACCCGCGGGCTTGCATCCATCAATTGACTCCCCTTTAGCAGTGCACGAAGTCTGGCTGCCGTATTGATCTGGCCCTTCTGGTTGGATGCCGCATGAAGATCGGGATGGAATGCGCTGGATATGGCAGTAAAGGCCTCAAGGCTCATGGCAGCAGCAATCTCGGCATGTTCCACCAGTTTTTCACATTTATCAATGGCCAGACATCCGGCAGCCGTCATAAAGGCCGTGCCGTTAATCATGGAATTTCCTTCCTTGAAAATCAGTTTAAGTCTGGGGATTCCCGCTTTTTTCATGGCTTGATCACCGCTTAACAGCTCGCCTTTATACCAGGCTTTCCCGCTGTACCCGCCGCCATCGGCATCACATGTTGCCACAACGGCAATATGTGCCAGCGGCACCAGATCTCCGCTGGCTCCCAGAGACCCTTTCTCAGGCACATGGGGCACCACATTTTTATTGAGCATGGCGATCAGCTGTTCCACGACGGCCGGCCGAACGGCAGAGTGGCCAGTGGATATGGTGTTGGCACGGACCACCATCATGGCTCTGACAATTTCCTGTGGCAATGGATTACCGATCCCCGTGACGTCGGCCAGAATCACGTTTCTGGATAACTGGCCGGCCTGGTCCGGATCAATAACATCATCGGCATGGGAACCAAACCCTGTATTAATTCCATAAAAAGTTTGATTTTTTTCATGGATTGCCTTGTTCAGCCACTGCTGCGATGCCTCCATGCGCTTTCGGGTTTCCTGACCAAGCGGTTGTACAATAGCTTTATTTTGAGCAACAGCCATAACTTCTTCTATGGTCAGTGTCTTTCCGGTAATTTCAACACTCGTAATATTCATATCATCCCTTTAAATTTGTAAGCCTTTTTTATTTTTATGCAATGTTAGGGTTCAGTATAGGATTAACCGATTACTATCTGGCCTTTTTTGATCACTTTCCAGACTGCATTATTTGCAAGGCGGTATATAAGATCCTCAAAACATTTTAAATCCCAAATTTGAATATCGGCCTGATATCCAACGCAAAGACGGCCTATAATATGCTCTCTTTTGAGTGCTTTTGCTGCACCCACAGTCGCCGCCAGCATCGCTTCTTCCAAAGACATTCCATGATTTCGGCATGCCAGTTGCATCACAAACTGCATGGATTCAGTCCAGTTCCCCGGATTTAAGTTTGTTCCCAAAGCCAGGGTCATGCCTGCATCCAGCATTTTTCTTGCCTTGAACGGGTCTGGATGCGCTACTGCAAAATCTAAAGCAGGCAAAACAACACCGATGACACCGGAAGCTGCCAATCTGGACATTTCAGGCATTGTAGTATAATTTAAATGATCGGCTGATATGCAGGGCAGGTCTGCGGCCAGAGTACTTCCTCCTATATTGTCGTATGCATCTGTATGAATTTTTGCATCCAAACCATAGTCAATACCGGTTTTTAATATGAGCTCGGCTTCTTTTTGAGTGTAATATCCTTTATCACAATAGACATCGCAAAATTCGGCCAGTTCTTTTTTTGCCACCCGGGGAATCATATCTTTAATCAAAAACTGAACATAGCCCTCTCTCTGGGATTTGTTATTTCGATCGATTTCAGGGGGAAAATCATGGGCACCTAAAAACGTTGAAACCACTTCCACAGGTTGAGTTGCCGATAACCTCCTGTTGACATACAATTGTTTCAATTCGTCCTTTAAATTGATTCCATATCCGGATTTACTTTCAACAGTTGTGGTTCCATGCTTCAGCATTCTTCCAAGACGATCCATTGCTGAAAAATAAAGGGCTTCTTCACTTTCTTCACGGGTCATTTGAATAGATGCGGGAATACCTGTGGCAATTCCCATAGACTCAATTTTATCAATACTCTTAGTCATTTTCAGTGCAAATTCTTTTCCCCGCGAGCCGCCAAATGTTAAGTGGGTATGACAATCCACAAATCCGGGAGCAACTATTTTTTTTTTGGCATCAATTTGCTCAACCTGGGATAGATCCATGGTTTTCTTTATATCGGACAACTTTCCTACGGCCATCATTAACCCACTCCCGATCACCAGGGCGCCATCTGTAATTCTTCCCAGAGGATCTGATTCATTGGGTACACAAGTGATCACTTCACTTATGTTATGGATCAAAAGATCTGCTTTGGGTTTCATTTCACCTCACTAATTGTCCTGATCAATTGATCAATGCATTTTCAATAATTTGATCCATTGAAAAATCATGGGCCTGTAGATAATAACGTAAAACCTGCCCCATGGCCTCAAGCGGAACCGGTCCGACAAGTTCACTGCCGACCACGTTAATGCCGAATTTGGCAGCCTCTCTTTTTACAGCTTCCATTACCATGGGAATAGGGGTCTTCTGATACTGGGTTAAGTTCATGGATACCTGTGTCAAACCTTCTTCTTCCAAAGACAGTCCCATGGCCCGAACAAAGCGGAATCCGCCATTAATATGCCTCACGCTTTTTGCAATAGTTTGGGCAATTTCCAGTTTGGTGGTTCCTAAATTGATATTCAAAGCCACCAGGGGAAAGCGTGAAGAGATTTGTATGGACCCGGTTTTTGAAATAAATTGGGCCGGTCCCTCATCCGGTTTCCACTCAGGTTTTAAAATTTTTTCAGCCAAAGCTTCATATTCCCCTTTCCGTACTTTTACCAGGCTTTTTCGATCAGGGTGCTTGGCTGCATCTTCATAAAAGTAAACGGGAACGCCTAATTTGCCCACAAATCGTCCAAAATCATGAGCGATGTCCACAGATTCTTCTTCAGTAATACCGGAGATGGGAATAAACGGAACCACATCGACAGCGCCCTGACGCGGATGAGATCCCTT
>Ga0233446_1000429_pt1 | contig 46113 bp, 51 predicted proteins | sample SI_124_October20_4_FD_182780 | JGI IMG/M metagenome (GOLD analysis project Ga0233446, IMG submission 182780) | Seawater microbial communities from Saanich Inlet, British Columbia, Canada - SI_124_October2016_120_MG | ecosystem: Environmental > Aquatic > Marine > Inlet | place: Canada: British...
AGATAAGATTAAGATAAGGATAATTGGGGATTAAATTTTGGGAGAAAATAATTTTTGTGTTATAATAATATAAATATATAAAATTTTTATGCCAAGCGATAAACCACTTATAATTTTAATCGATGATGATGAAACATTAATCGATATGTATAGTACTAAGTTGCGACTATCTGGTTTTACCGTGCTAACAGCAAGTAACGGCAATGAGGGCTTTAATGTAGTTTCATCTAATGCCCCAAGTTTAGTTTTAACTGATTTAGTGATGCCAGAGAGTGATGGCTTTGAGCTTCTTCGAAAGATAAAAAATGACAAAAGAACTAAGGACTTTGCTACAGTTGCTCTTACTAATTTAAGCAGTGAAAGCGATAAAAAGGAAGCTTTAAAATTAGGGGCTATTGATTATCTTGTAAAATCAAACTATACACCGGCTCAAATTGTTGAAAAGGTTAGAGGGTATTTAGGTATTTCTTAGATTTTTAATATAAAAATATTTTTATGAAAACAAAGTTAAAAGGAATAAATTTTTTATTTGCTATTGTGTTAGCTTTTTTTAGTTTTTTTCTTTTTACTGATAGCGTCTCAGCTGCAGTTACTGGAACAGGGACTTATGTTTCTGATATTAAGTCTACCGGGGTAGCTGTTTGGGGTACTATGACATGGAGTATTTCCAGTGGTGGAACCGCTACGGTTAAAGTTCGATCTTGCGATGATGCAGCTTGTAGTGGGGAGACAGCTATTAATAGTTGTACAGCTATAGCTAGCAGTGGAACAGATATTACTTCCAATAGCTGTGTTACTGATGGTGATAATTATATCCAATATCAAGTCTATTTTTCTAAGAGTTATAGTACAACGGTGGATGATGCTAATATGACTTTAAATTCGGTAGTAATAAATTATACTCAATATACATCCGGGGCCAGTACTTTAACCAGTTCTAAATATTCCGCCTCAGCCGGTAATATTATGGGGGGCGTTGAGTGGGTAGAGGATACTACTTTGCCAACTGGAACGGCGGTAGGGTTGTATTTGCGAACCGCATCAACAGAAGGCGGTCTAACAGGCGCTTTTAATCATGTTGCCACCTCTACTCCATCAACATTAACAGCTAATTGTAGTAAAGTTTCTACAACAGTTACTTGTAATTCCGCTGCTATTATAGCAGCGCCAGGAACGATGGGTTCAGGTGGGGACGACGATTTTTATCAATACATGGTTATTTTAGATTCAACTGGATTAAATACCCCAACGGTTACTCAGGTTAAAGTTACTTATGTAGTTAATGCAGCTCCTACCTTTAATTCTGATTATCCGGGTGCTTCAGATGGTGGGGTTAGTGCTTCTCAGGGGTCAGATGGTCAAATTACTATTGCATATTCAATTAAAGATACGGATACAACTGTGGGTGCTTATAATACTTATGTTGTTCCGACTTATTATTATTCATTAAATGGGGTTGATTATACAGAGATTACATCTGGACTTTCTGCTGGGGCAACGAGTAATAAAACCGTAGCAGAGGGTTCATATACAGAACATACCGGTATTACCTGGAATCCTAAATCAATGATCGATGATAACTATAGTGCTACTGCTAAAATAAAAGTTTCGGCTTACGACGGTGAGGCGGCTAATCATACCACCGAGCAAGCAAGTGCAAGTTTTACCTTGGATACCACCGATCCAACACCAGGCGCTACCCCATTAATAGTTCAGGCTACTTCAACGCCAGCGGCAATAACAATCTCCGGTAGTGATAACTCTACTATAACAATGAAAGTAGGTTTAGAGAGTGATTTGGCAAGTGCTACTTGGGAGACATATGCTACAAGCGATACTATTTCTTTGGCAACTGATCCCGATACAGTTTATCTTCAGTTTAAAGATGCTTACAGTAATACTTCAACTATTGCATCTCTTGCATCAATTGAGACTCCTTCGTATATGATGATTCAAGATACTACCAATCTTGATATTCCGGAGTATCGTGAATTTATTTCTTGGAAGGTGGTTGATTTGCCAGCAGCTGGTTTTGGAGAATATAGAGTGCTGCGATCAGAAAGTGAAGGTTCGGGTTATTCAATAATAAGGAGTGAAACAGACAGGGCTATTAACTCTTACGTTGATACTTCAGTAGTTTTTAATACATCATATTATTATAAAGTTGCTCACGTTGACGCTGATGGGAATACCTCTTATCTAACAAGCGCTATAAACGGTAAAGCTAACGGTGTCCAGGATGTTGGCGAGGGTAGCGGAGGAACTTCGGCTGATGTACCAAATATTACTGGAGGCGGTTTAGCCGTTTCAAGTATTACAACTACGGGTGCAACAGTAACTTGGGAAACAGCCGATAGTTTTGGATCGGATTCCTTAGTTGAATATATTACGGTTGGAGGCGGAGATTTTACTAGCGCCCCAAGTCAAGGTGTAGCAACTTTGGCTAATACTGAAGCAGCGCTTGGTAAGCATAGTGTAACTTTGATAGGATTAACCCCTAATACGCCTTACTATATTCAAGTTAAATCAGCTAATACTGCTCCTGATACCCCGGTAATCGATACTTATAAATACGATGTCAATGGAACAAGTTTTACTACCAATGCTGGTCCAGCAATTTCAAGCACTTCTCATGGCACCCCGACAACTACAGCGGCTACTATCACCTGGACAACCACGGAGAGTGCTGATTCTTATGTGTATTATTCAACAGCAGCTAATATGGATGGAGCTGTTAGGGTTGGGAGCGATAGCGACGTTACTTCTCATAGTGTGACTGTGTCGGGTCTTACAATAGATACAACTTATTATTATTATATCACTTCAACAGATAGTGAAGCTAATACTGCAACAGATAATAATAGTAGTAATTATTATACTTTTGACACAGCTGCTGATTCATCAGATCCAGCAATTTCTGGTGTTGCTTCTACGGCTACAACCAATACCGCCACTATTATTTGGACTACCGATGAACTTTCTGATTCTCAGGTTTTTTATGCAACTGATGCGGATTATTCAGTTAATACTTATAGCGACCAGACAAGCATCGATTCAACTTTAACCAGAAATCACGGAGTTACGCTTAGCAGTCTTACTCCCGGAACAACTTATCATTATATGGTTAGATCGGCGGATGCAGGGGGCAACGTAGCAACCAGTACCGATACCACTTTTGATTTAACTGGTAATCCGCCAGTAATATCAAGCGTAGCTACGTCTAGTGTGACTACTTCAGGGGCTACTATTACTTGGACAACCGATAAAGCGTCAGACTCTGTTGTGGAATATATTACAACTAATAATGACGTTTATACTAATGCCCCAAGTCAAGGTAAGGCAGAGTCAGTCACTTCCCATAGCGTAGCTTTGACTGGGTTAACAGCCAGCACTACATATTACTTTAGAGTTAAATCAACTGACAGTGATGCTAATACCGGTACGGGGGCTGGTTCAAACTTTACAACTAATTCAGGCCCAACAATTACCTTTGTTAAAGCTACTGGTGAAACAGTCACGGAAGAAACAGCAACTATTACATGGACAACTGATTTAAGTTCAGACTCTAAGGTTGTCTATTCAACGAGCGATGATTTGTCTAATCCAATAACTGTCGCTTCCACGACAATGGCCACAAGCCACGAAATTGTGGTAAATGGATTAACTTTAAATAGTACCTATTATTATTATCTTCAGTCAACCGACTCTGAGGGCAATATAGCAACGGATAATAACAGTGGAAGTTATTGGCCTTTATCAACATCAGCCGATACAACGGACCCATCTATAGTTGATTACTCAGTTGTAACTTCAACTAGTACGGCAACTATTACTTGGGAGACCGACGAGCTTTCAACTAGTCAGGTAATTTATGATACTACCAGTAACTATGGCACAGACGCAAGCTTGGATAGTGGTCCGGATGAGAATACAACTTATACCATTGAACACTCTGTAGTTTTAACTGGACTTACAGCAGATACAGATTATTCATTCTCAATGATATCTAAAGATGCAAGCAATAACGATGTTGAGTCATCAGTTTTAACCTTTGCTACAATACCTACTACAACGGCTACTTGCCCTGCTTGTCCGCCATGTCGAAGTGGCGGTGGAGGTGTAACGGCTTGTGCTAGGCCAGATAAAGACGCACCAACAATAATTGGCATGTATGTTGCTAACGTTACTTCAGATACCGCTAAAGTAATTTGGAGAACAAACGAAGAAGCTAGTGGTTTAGTTAAATTTGGTGAAGGTAATAACTTGGAAAGTGAATACGATGGTATTAGAGGGGATGCCGATAAGCTTAACCTTAGTCATTTGGTTCAATTAGTTAATCTTTCTCCAAACACTAAATATTTTTATCAAGCTATTGCCAAGGATAAATCTAGTAATGTTGGTAAATCAGAAATTCTTAATTTCACAACAGAGTCAGCTTCACAAGATCTTATCGATAAAGCCAAAGAGGGCCTTGAGGATATTTTAGACATCGAAAATCAAATAAACGAAGAAGATGTTGATGAGGCTAACTCCATATTACAAGCAGGTATTTCCAAAATTAATGATATTATTGCTAAATTTTCAGATGTTCTTTCAGTCGAAGTTCTTGAGAATAGCGTAAAAGACAGTTTATCTAATATTGAGTCATTAATCCCAGCTCCAGTTATCCAAGGCGTCCCAGAAATTGATATAAATCAAAACAAGGTTACGATTAAATGGAAAACTAATAAAGAGTCAAATTCAATTGTGTTATTTGTTCCAGAGGGTGAATACGACGCAACATTAGCAAAACCTTATATTTATCAAACAGGTAACGTTGGTAATTTAACAACAGCTCACTCTATTACAATTCCAAATTTACTACCAGACACTACTTATCACTATCAAATAGTTTCTAAGTCTCAAGTTGGACCAGAGGCAATGCTTGGTAATCTAACATTTGCCACTGCTCAAGAGATACCAGAGGTAACCTATTCACAAATTGAAGAAATTACTGACTTTAGTGCTACTGTTGTTTGGATTACTAATTTACCAACAGATTCACTTGTTAAATATGTTCCGTTTGATGAAGAAAACGAAGTTTATGTAGAAGAGAGGTCTCAGGTTCAGGGTAAAGCAGAGTTAGTTAAAAATCATTTGGTTACTATTTCTAATTTAGACCCAGGAACAACTTATCAAGTAACCCTTCAGGGTAAGGATGAGAATGGAACAGCCTATGAATTTGATATGGGTGAACTAAACACCAGTAGAGACGTTCGAGTGCCATTAATAACTAATATTAAAACAGAAAGTTCAGTTTTCCCTAATCAAAAAGATCGTATTCAAAGTGTGATTACTTGGGCTACCGACGAAGAATCAACAACTCAAATTGCTTACCTTGAATCAGGCAGTGATGGTCTAACAGAAGAAAATATTTTAGCTGCATTAGAAGAACAAAAGAACTTTATTGGTGATGGAGACTTCCAGCCAGGAACATCTTCAATTAAGATGACTAAATTAGACCCAGAACTAACACCAAAGCATGTTACGGTTATTACTAAATTTAAACCAGCTACAGTTTATAAATTTAGAGCAATTTCAGTTGATCCATCGGGTAACGTTTCAATGTCTCCAATCTTTGTAACTATGACTCCGCAACAAAAAGAGACAGTTCTTGAGATGATTATTAAGACATTCGAGGATAGATTCTCTTGGATGAGACAGCTTCAATAAGGGTAAAATAGACAATTAATGAGATATAAAGTTATTTCATAATAAGTTTACTATAAAAACCGGCCTAAATTAGGCCGGTTTTTTTGATTTTTTGTAAACTATGGTATACTTTAAATATAGACAAGTCTATATTTAAAGGGGTTTTTAACATTAAAAAACTATTTTTTTAGTTTAATAAAGTAAATACTAAATATATGGAACACAAAAAGAGTAATGCCGCAAAATTTGCCTTTTTTTATATGTTATCCCTTGTGGCGCTGATTTTTATGGCACTTTCTAGTGGTATGATAATTTTTCAAATTATTAATAAGTTAATAGCCGATCCAATTAATCAATTTAGCGGAAGATTTTCAACTGAAGCATTAAAATTTGCTATTTCGGCCATTATTATCGCCACCCCAATATATTTCCTAATTACAAGACAGATATTTAAAAATTTATTTTCTGGTGAGCTTGATGAAAATTCAGGAATAAGAAAGTGGTTAACCTATTTTATCTTGCTTGTTTCATCGGTAGTGATGATTGGTTGGTTTATTGCAACAATCAACAGCTTCTTAGACGGTGAGCTAACTTCAAAGTTTATTTTAAAGTCATTGACGGCAATAGGTATAGCAGCAATAGTTTTTTCTTTCTATTTTTATGATATTAAAAGAGAAGGGGTAAAAGAAAAAAAGGACAAAATTATTAGACTTTATTTTGTTGCCTCCTTAGTGGCTGTAATAGCAGTCTTTATTTCCAGTTTATTTTTTGTGGAATCTCCTGGAGAGACCAGGGATAGAAAAATGGATGAAAAAGTTTTATCACAATTTAATAAAATTGATGGTGCAGTTAACCAGTATTTTAAAATCCATGAAGATTTACCAGAAAACTTTAAAGTGTTACAAGGAGAGTTTGAATATTTGGTAGACAAGGACTTTGTAAATCCTTTTACAAATAAAACTTTTGATTATAATTTAAAATCAACAACAACTTACGAGCTTTGTGATACCTTCTTAGCTTCTAATATAGAAGAGGAAACAGAAGATTATAGGGAGTATAAAGAGCTTTGGCCGCACGGTGCTGGTTATCAGTGCTTAGATAAGACTATAATAAAAAACGGCAAAGAGATAATTAATCGTATTCCTGGAGAAGAACCAATAATAATTAGATAAAATATAAAAGCAGGAAAACAAGAAGTTCATGTCATTCCGGAAGGTATATTTTTTCTGCGAGGTAACGAGCAGATAAAAAATAACCTATCCGGAATCTCCATGTTTATATATTCCTACTGTCATTGCGAGCGAAGCGCGGCAATCCCAGTCATTAATACTAAATACTAATCCCAAAAATTTATGGCTATCTCCAAAAAAGTAATTAATTTTTTAGAAAAACATAATATAAAACACGAGATTTTAGAACACAAAACTGTTTATACTGCCTTTGATGCAGCCCAAACAATGGGGGAAAAAATTAGCAATATAACCAAGACCCTAGCACTAAAGGTTGATAAAAAATATGCTCTAGTTGTTATTCCGGCTGATCGAAGACTTGATTTAGAAAAGTTAAAAAAGAGCTTGGGTGTTAAAAAGTTAAGCATCGTTAAAGAGATAAGTATTGAGAAAATTTTTAAAATTAAAACAGGAAAGTTACTGCCCTTTGGTACATTTCATAAGGTTCCAGTTTATGTAGATAACATTTTGCTTAAAAGCAAAGCTATAATCATTAGTTCTGGTACTCATACAGAGTCTTTGCGTCTTAAGGCAAAAGACCTGTTAGAGCATGGCGGGGAGTCTATAAGGTCTGTCTCTAAAGTGCATAAATTTAAAAAGCCTAATCCGCCAGCTGGCGGAGCTAAACCAGCTAAGAAGAAAAAGGTTGTAAAGCCAGTCAAAGGCTGGTCCGCCTCTGGCGGAAAACCCGTAAAGAAGGTGGTCAAAAAAGCTACAGCTAAAAAGAGATCAGTTAAGAAAAAGGTTGTAAAAAAATCAGTTAAAAAAACTACAAAACCTGCCCGCAATGCTACGCATAGCGTTGCAGGCGGGAGAAAATAAAATGGTGGAGGTAAAAACAGATCAATTTAAAGGACCGCTAGATCTGCTTTTGGATTTGATAAAAAAGGAAAAATTAGACATTACGCAAATTTCCTTAGTTAAAGTAACAGATCAGTATCTAGAATATCTAGAGAGCTTAAAAGAAGTGGCAGCCGAAGAGGTTGTTGATTTTTTATTAGTGGCGGCCAAACTTTTGGTTATTAAATCAAGGGTATTATTGCCAAAAATAGAGGATCTGGAGGATGAAAGCGATTTAGTAAATCAACTAAGAATATATAAAGCTTATCTAGAGGCCTCTAAAAAAGTAAATAAAACTATAAGTAAACAAAATTTTCTTTTTATTCGTCAGGTTGCGGTAAAAACCGAGGTCGTCTTTTCTCCGCCAAAAAGTCTTTCTAAAAAAGTGTTAAAAGAAACTTTTAATAATTTTTTAGAAAGAATCAGTAAAGATGTTGCCTCCAATGAAAGGGAGAGAATAATTAGAAAAATATCAATTCAAGAGAGAATTAGAGAGATATATAAAATATTAAAAACAAAGAAAAGTTTTGTCTTAAATAGTTTTTTTACTCCTTTTACCGGAAAGGAGGAGCGGGTAGTTAGCTTTCTTGCAGTTCTTGAGATGATAAAGAAAAAAGAAGTTAATGTTAGCCAAGAAAAATTATTTGATGACATTATTGTTAATCGTATATGAGTGAAATAAAATCAAAAATCGAGAGTTTGTTATTTATAGCCAGCAAACCTCTTTCTTCAGGGAAAATTGCAGATTTAATAAAAGAAGATAAGAATAAAACCAAAGAGGCTATCGATAAATTAATCCAAGAATATAAAGAGCGTAGCGGCGGTATCGTGATAGTTAAAAACTTGATGAGCTATCAAATGATGACTAGCCCAGAAAATTCACAAGTAGTTAAAGATTTTTCTAAAAGCGAGTTTTCTGGAGAACTTACTCAGCCAGCCCTTGAAACTCTTACTATTATTGCTTATCGTGGTCCAATAGCTCGTCCCGAGTTAGAGCAAATTAGAGGGGTTAATTGTGGATTGATTATAAAAAATCTTACCATTCGAGGATTAATCGAAATTGATAAAGGTAAAAATATTAAAAAGGTTTACGAAGGTAATTCTAAAAATCTTATAGATGAAGAGTTGTACTACAATGTAACAATTGATTTTTTAAAGTTTTTGGGGATTAGTTCAATAGATGAATTACCCGACTATAAAAATTTAAACAGCGATGAAATTTTAGAAATGGCCGATCATGAATCCAAGGAGGTTAATTAAATTATGAATTTTATTTTACTTTTAGTTTTATCTTTAAATATTTTAAATCCTTTTATTATTGATTATGGGAACTTTTTAGATATTCCATATAAAATTGAATCAGTTAGCTTGGGTATTCAAGTTACTGCAAAGAGCGCCCTGGTAGTAGATAAGGATACAGATAAAATATTATTTTCAAAAAATAAAAATGAAATTTTGCCAATAGCAAGTATAACAAAGCTAATGTCAGTTTACGTCTTGCTAAATCAAGGAATAGACTGGGATCAAATTGTTGAGGTAAAAAAAGAAGATAAAAGATTAGGGGGGAGAATTTACCTGGGTCCAGGTGAAAAGGTTACTAACGAGGATTTAATTAATCTTTCTTTAGTTTCTTCAGACAATCAATCAATAATGACACTAGTAAGAGGAAATGGCTTTACTGAGGATGACTTTGTAAACAGGATGAATATCGTTTCGGATAAATTAGGAATGGTAAATACAGAGTTTTATGATCCAACAGGTCTGGATAAAAAAAATGTTTCTACAGTTCACGATTTGGCAAAGTTAGCTCGAGTAATATTTTTAGATGACAGAATTATTGAAATACTAAGTAAAAAAGAGTACGTTTTTAAGGAGTCTGCCAATGGAATTTATCATAGATCGCTTTCAACTGATAAGCTGTTAAAAAGCTTTTTAAAAGATAACGAAGATTATTTCTTAATAGCAGGAAAAACCGGCTATTTGCCAGTGGCAGGGTATTGTTTTTTATCTGAATCTAGCGATAAAGACGGTAATAAAATTATAACCGTCGTTTTGGGAAGTAAAAGTGATTTTTATAGATTCCAGGATACTAAAGGGCTTATTGTTTGGAGTTTTGATAATTGGAGTTGGGATTGATCTTTGGCTTATAATTTGCTAAAATAGTAATGATAGACCTATAGCACAATAAACTACTACTGCAATCTTAATCTTTTGGTAAATTTCCTATAAAAACTTTTAGCCTATACGCTAGTATAAGCAAAAAATTTTTATACAGAAATTTTCTCAAAATCTAAAAATTTCGCTACATAGCTTATTATGCTATAGGCCTACTAAGTAAGAAAAAGAGGATAAATTATGTTTAATATAAATTTGGTAGAGATTTTTAGTAGTTTGCCGCCAGAGATTTCGACGATGATTATAGCTATGATGCCGATTGCAGAGCTTAGGGTAGCTATTCCGGTCGCTATAACAGTTTATAAAATGTCAGTTTTTTCAGCTATTTTTTATGCTGTTTTAGGAGATATGTTGCCGATTTTTTTTATATTAATTGGTCTTGAAAAAGTTTATAATTTTGTGAGTAAAAGATCTAAGTGGGGCAAAGATCATTTAGATAAATTTTTTGAAAAAACAAAACATAAATTTGAAGGTAAGTATGCCAAGTATGGGGCAATAGCTTTAATTTCCTTCGTGGCTATCCCGCTTCCTTTTACAGGCGCTTGGTCAGGGGCTGCAGCAGCTTTTATTTTTAGAATTCCTATATATAAATCTTTTCCTTTGATTATTGCAGGGATTTTAATTTCCGCATTATTGGTAACAATTCTTACATTTTTAGGGATCGGTATTTTTACATCTTTTTAATTGATGCCGCAGTAAAAATTATATTTTTCTGCAGACTCAAAAATATTTTTATATGAATAATAAAATGGTTATAGCTAACTGGAAAATGCAACTTAGTCTTAAAGACAGTCCTCAAGTTTTTAGTGAGATAAAAAGTGGCTTACCGGAAAAAAACAAAACGCAAGTAATTATTTGCCCTTCTTTTATCTCTCTGCCGGAGATAAGTAAATTAAATAAAGATAGTGGCATTGATTTAGGCGGTCAGGACGTTTTTTGGGAAGAAACAGGGGCTTATACAGGCGAGATATCTTGTAGTATGTTGATGGATGTTGGTTGTAAATATGTTATAATAGGCCATTCCGATAGAAGAAATTATTTTAAAGAGACTAACGAAATGATTCACTATAAAACCAGGGTATCTCTAGGTTGTGGCCTTACTCCTATTGTGTGTGTTGGAGAAACTTATAAAGAAAGACAAGAGGGAAAGAAGGAGTATGTAATAGTGGAGCAAGTCGTAAAAGCATTATCTGGGATTGATATTAAAGACGGACAAATAATAGTCGCTTATGAGCCTATCTGGGTGATTGGATCAGGGCAAGCAATTGATCCTAAGGAGGCTGAATATATGCACAGTGTTATTAAAAAAGCTTTAGTTGATATTTTTTCATTGAGCGTTGTAGAGAAAAATTTTAAAATTATTTATGGAGGAAGCATAAATAAAGATCTTGTCAGTGGTTTTATGGAAAGACAAGGGATCGACGGAGTTTTAGTTGGAGGAGCTAGTTTAACCTCAAAAGATTTTTTAGGGATAGTTAAAAAAGTTAATAGTATAAAATAAAAATTATGTTAGTTCACATAAAAGACATTGTTCCTTTGGCCAGAAAAAATGGTTATGCTATCGGAGCTTTTAATACAGCTAATTTAGAAACGACACTTGCAATTGTAAAGGCAGCGGTCGCCAAGCATTCACCAGCTATAATTCAAGTTAGTGAATCTACTATTAGATATGCCGGAATAAAACCAATCACTCATATTGTAGAGACAATATCAAAAAATGAAGCAGTTGATGTTCCAATAGCCCTACACCTTGATCATGGTAAGAGTTTTCACTCAATCGCTGAATGTGTTAATGCTGGTTTTTCATCTATTATGATAGATGCTTCAGATCTGCCATTTGATGAAAATGTTTTTTTAACAAAAAGCGTGGTCGATTATACCCATAAAAGAAAGGTTTGGACTCAAGGTGAAATCGGTAGATTGATGGGCGTTGAGGACGATGTTAAGGTAAAAGAAAAAGATGCTATGTATACTGATCCTCAGGAAGCAGTTGATTTTGCTAAAAAAACAGGCGTTGATACATTGGCCGTAGCGGTGGGGCAATCCCATGGAGCAGTTAACCTTAAGCAAGGCAAAGCAGAGGAAATTAGTATTAAACAATTAGAAAAAATAAGTAAAAAAGTCAGCGTTCCTTTGGTATTGCATGGAGCGTCTGACATAGCAGAAAATCAAATTAAAGAAGCGCGTAAGCTGGGTGTCTCTATTGTTAATATTGATACAGAAATTAGAATGGCTTTTTCAAGATCGATTAGAAGGGTTCTTGAAGAAAACAAAGATATGATAGACCCAAGAAAAATAATGGCACCGACCATGGCAGAAATGCAAAGGGTTATAGAAAATAAAATAGAGATGTTTGGCAGTGCCAATAAAGCATAAAAAATCTAAAAGATTTTTTATGCAATTTTCAATTTTTAATTCTTAATTTTCAATAAATTTTCAATGATTCAATTTTTCAATTCTATTTTTTTGAATAATAATTAAAGAAATATTGTTTTTGTAAATTGTAAATTTTATTTATAGTTTACAGTTTTAGATAATTAAATATTTATTAGAAATCATAATTTATAATTTAGAAATTTCAGTTGTTATGTACGATATTATTCCATTTTTAATAATTATAGTTAGTTTAATTTTAATTCTTTTTATAATTGTTAAAAAATTTCCAACGCTTTCTTCTTTAAACGTTGAAGACACTACAAAAGAAAAACAAACTCAACTTCACGAAAAAATTGTAACCGATAGAATCAAAAGAAGATTGGGCAGATGGGCTGGCTCTATAAGTATTCCTTTTGTAAAAAATATTTTTACAAATATGAATTCACGGGTAAAGTCATTCCACGAAAGACTAGTTAATTTAGAAAAAAAACATAGATTTATTTTTAGTACAAAAAAGATAACAAAGCCAGAAAAATTAAGCAAAGAAGAAATTATTTTAGAAGAAGCTAAAAGCTTGTTTGATGAAAATAAATTAGGTGAAGCAGAAAAAAAATATATTGAAGCAATAAAAACTAATCCCCAGAGCTTAAAGGCTTACGGTGGTTTGGGGGTAATTTATATGCAACTAGACCAACTAGACCAGGCAAAAGAGGTCTTTGAATATGTAATAAAGTTTGATGAAAGTAACTATAGCGCATATTTGAATTTAGGAGACATTAGTTTTAAAAAAGGAGACTTTGATGTTGCTCGTGAATATTATTTAAAATCTTTAAAATTAAATCCTCATAATCTTGTAACTCTTGTTGGTTTGTACGAGTCTTGTCGAGAGTTGGATTATAATGAAGAGGCTTTGTCATACATAAAAGAAGCTGTTAACATAGAGCCAAATAGCCCAAAGTATTTAGATTATTTAATCGAAAGTAGTTTAGCTTTAAAAGATAAAAGTTTAGCAGAAAATTCTTTAGAAAAATTAAGAGAGGTCAATCCCGATAATAAAAAAGTGGAGGAATATAAAAAAATGATTAATAAACTTGCCAAGTAATATTATATTGCGTGGCATGTTCTAGTGAACTATGAAAAAAGAACTTACAAAACTAGAAAAAGATTTAAAAATCAAATTTAAAAATAAGGACTTATTACAACAAGCTTTTGTGCATAGGTCTTATTTGAATGAGCATCCAGAATTTAAACTGGGCCATAACGAAAGGTTGGAGTTTTTGGGTGATGCTGTTTTAGAATTAGTTGTTACAGAATATTTATTCAAACGTTTTCCAGATGATCAAGAGGGAAAATTAACTAATCTAAGAGCTAGTATGGTTAATACTCAAATGCTTGCTCAATTATCAGAGGATTTAGGTTTACAAAATTTCTTATTTTTAAGCAGAGGTGAGGAAAAAGATCAAAACAAAAAAGCAAGAGAATCTATTTTAGCTAACACCTTTGAGTCTTTGGTTGGAGCAGCTTATTTGGATCAGGGTATTTCAGTTATTAAAAAGTTTTTAGAAAAAATATTTGATGATAAAATTCCTTATATTTATGAAAACCTTCTTTATGTAGATCCAAAAAGTAGATTTCAAGAGTTGTCTCAGGATGTGTATTCAATAACCCCACACTATAAAGTTTTAAAAGAGGAGGGGCCTGATCACGATAAAATATTTACTGTTGGAATTTATGTCGATAAAGATCTTATAGCTAAAGGTAAGGGTGGCAGTAAACAAATAGCCCAAGTTGAAGCGGCTAAAAAAGGATTAAAGAAAAAAAAGTGGCAATAATTTAATTTTTTATAAGTAAAAATAAAACTTATGCATATAGATGATTTGTTTAGGTCAGCTGTTAAAAAAAAGGCATCAGATTTGCACTTAGTTGCAGGTCAAAAACCTATCTTGAGAATTAATGGAGAGCTAAAACCTATCCAGGACTCTAAGGTTTTAACTCCTGCTAATATTCAAGATTTAGCCTTTGATATTATAACTCAACAACAAAAAGATAAATTTATAGCAGATAAAGAGCTGGATGTTTCTTACGAAATATCCAAGTTATCTCGTTTTAGGGTTAACATGCATTTTGAAAGAGGTAATGTTGGTATGGTTGCAAGGGTTATCCCAAACAAAATTCCAACTATGCAAGAATTAATGTTGCCTAATATAGCTCATGATTTAATAAAAAGAGATAGCGGTCTTGTGTTGGTTACTGGTCCGACTGGATCCGGAAAATCTACCACCTTGGCCGCAATGGTAAATTTTATCAATAAAGAAAGATCTAAGCATGTTGTAACATTAGAGGATCCAATCGAATTTGTTTTTGTCTCCGATAAAAGTTTAATTATTCAGCGTCAGCTTCACACTGATATGTTAACTTTTGAGCAAGCATTGTCTCATGTTTTGCGACAAGATCCTAATATTATTGTGGTTGGTGAGATGAGAAACTTAGAGACAATTGCTGCAGCTATTACCTTGGCCGAAACCGGTCACTTAGTATTAGCGACATTGCATACTCATAATACAAGTCAAACAGTAGACAGGATTATTGATATTTTCCCATCCCATCAACAGGAGCAAATTAGAATGCAACTTTCTACTAGTTTAGCTGGTATTTTATCTCAAAAATTAATTCCAAATACGGAAGGGACTAGAGTTGCAGCTCGTGAGGTTTTAATTAATATTCCAGCAGTAGCTAACTTAATTAGAGAAAATAAAATTGCTCAAATTAAAACAGTAGTTCAAACAAATGCAGATAAAGGAATGTTTAGTATGGATCAAAACTTATTAGAACTTTATAAAGCAGGGCATATTTCAGAAGAAGATGTTAAGATTCATTTAACTGATAAGGAAATGGCGGGGAGGAAGATTAAATAAGAATTTAAAGTTACAAATAAAAAAACCTTCGCCGATGAGGCGGAGGTTTTTTATGTTTAAGGGAAATTAGGATTTTAAAAGAATTACGTAATTAATTACGTAATTTAATATGTAATTAACTTTTGCCTCTTTTTGTCAGAAAAAGAGGCGCAAAACTGACCGCAGATGTTTGGTCTTGGGAAAAATCAGACTCGTTCATACTAAAAACCAAAACTCGGCTTCGCCTCAAACATAGGCTTTTTTCTTTTTCCTTCGTCAAAAGAACGTATTCACTCATCTTGATTTTCTTTCCACTCCTTCCAAATGCGGGAGGAAAGTAAAAACACCTATAAATTTAAAGCTATGGTCTGACCCCGGGGACGAAGGGACGATGTTAGAACTCAACTATTGAAAACCACCTTAAGCTTGAAAGAGTATTTTACGGAATTACCTTGTAATTTAGAGACCAAGGGCTTTCAACTTTTTTTTGACATCAGGAGAACCTTTTGATTCTCTAGGAAAGTTCCCTTTATTATCAGAGAAAGAAAACTCCTTCTCTGGGTGATTGTTCTTTTTAGGAAACCATGAGGGAATTTTTTGTATATCAGTAAATGGAGCAGATTGAAATTTTTGTTTAATAGTTTCAAAGTCTTTTCCAGTAAAAGACTCCGCTTCTTGTGCTATTGTCTGCCAATAAGTTATGATTGCTATTTCGGCTTCGTATTTAGCACATTCGTGATATTTCCCCAGATGTTCTAAAAGTTCTTCCGTAAGATCCCACGTTCCATCAAATAGCCTATCAACTCTCATGTCTAGTTGGGTATTATTAGCTTCTTTCAGATACATAAGAAATGCAGCTTTTAAGTGTGGTATATTTTTTTCAATATATACTTTGCCGAAAAGCTTCAGCCAAGTATATTCTAGATTTCCAATCAAATGAGGATAATCATTAAATTCTTCTTTTTTCTTTGCTTCCAATTCAGTATCAAATTTTTCGTTGGCTATTTGTTCTTTTTCCTCCTCTTTCTGTCGGTAAATACGCCAAAGAAAATAAGCTATTATGGCTAATAAAATGTAAAGCAGTTCCATAATTTTGTTATTTTAGTTTTTATAAATATTTGAAAAAATATTTTAACCCATATCCTGATTATTCAAATCAGAATTTTTTTTAATCATTTCAGTTTTTTTCTCCGCAATAAATTCTTGAAGCTTTTCAAAATATTCCATCCCATCATATTTATCTTCTAATTTTCTAATTTCATCCTTATACTTATCTGCAATTTCATTAGTTAATTCTTCATCTTGTTGGCTCAAAAATTCATCCATATCTATTTTTGAATCTGTATTTTTTATTAAATATTTACAAATTATAGCAGATATTATTGCCTGGGTGCCTATAATAAATGCTAATGATGAACTTCCTATAAAAGCATAATAAGCTTCAATGAAGACTATAATTATTGATATCCAATAGCAATATTTTATAATTTCTTTACTCATAATATTAGTATGTCAAATAAAATATTTTTAATAATTTAATTTTACCACAAAACAAAAATAGAGCATATACTTGCTTTATTTAAGGTGCGGGGACGAAGGGATGAAGTTGGAACCTGTTTGGAGAAGATGATTGGAGATTTAAAAAGAGTTTTTAGTAGTTTTGAAAAAGAAAAAAAGACTAAAATACCAACATGCTTTTTAGGGTATAAATTCTTGTTTTAATTCTTTACTGAAAAACTCTACATGAATATCGCCTCCAGTTTTTATATCAGTCCAATATGCTCCGGATAATTTTCTTTTAGGATTATCTATTATTTTCAATAAAGCTGCCCCGTTATGTATTTTACTCTTATCTCTGAAAGTTGTTTTTGGTATATTGGTATAAGCGTATGATAATTGTAAATTGCCATGTATATGTTGTATATCAGCTGACAAACTATAACTACTTGATTCCTTAGTTAAGACAGAGCATTCAATTTTGTTGAAATTTTGTTTAATAACAAGAAACATCGGAATCGCATCAATGCCTAGTTTTGTTTCTGTATTTATCCAAGTACTTTCTAGTCTACCCTTCCATGTACCTTGAATATTTGGAATTTTAATTAACCAACCTTTCCAAAAATCACATTTCCAAAGCCACCTAGTAAAAATAAATCCACCAATAGCATATACAGCTATGGCCTTAGGAACTTGATAAATTATGTTTAATAGATTTATACTTTCTTGATTATTAGAAATAAAAACAAAGAATATTAAAATTACTAAAAATAATGGGAGCTTTATGTATAATTGAATTTTATTATTTATTTTTTCCATATTTTATTTAAAATTGCCATATTTCCAGACTTGATTAATAAATGTTTTAACATCTAAAATAGACCATTTTCTTTCAGCGTGAAATAATTTCAATATATCACTAACTTCATTCCAATCTTCTGAAGAATTATGGTATATATCTATTAGAACATTTTTTAATATATCTGATAAATTATCACTTTCATTGAATATATCATCCTTAACGTTCCAAACAAGACTTTCAATTAAAAATGATGTTATTGAATCTGAAATCAAGATTCCATCACCTTCCATTTTACTTTTTAATCTTTTTAAGATTCTCACTATTCTCTTATACTTTCTCCCAGTGTTATTATTCTTTTCTTTTCCATTCTCTGTATGTTGTTCCGGAAAATTTATAACTAAAACATTACTATCAGAATAAAATGCTACGCCCTCATGGTAACTCTTGTCTGACTGATAAAGTCTATATCTCCACACAGGTGCTACATCAATATCAACTCTATTTGAATTTTCTTTAATCCTAGTACATTTATCTTTCGAGTTGTCTATTTCTTGATTGTTAAAGAAATTATAAATAGCATTAACAACAGAATTTTTATATGAGTTAAAATTTCTTTGACCATCAATAATACCAAAATACTCTTTTGTATATCCGGGAGGAAGGTTATAGAAAAAATCACCTCCTTGCATTAAAGATAGATCAACATCTGCTTGTAATTTTACATTAGTGTTATTGTGCGAAGATCCTTTGTCGATGATTTTTACTTCTGAGTCATCAACTAAGATGTCTTTTTGAAGCGCAGATTTTATAGCATTACGGGAATTATTCATTTTCGTATCTTCTGCATCACTAGCTGGTTTAGCCCAGTTTTTTAATTCGTCTTCTGTAAATTTCATAAGTATTGAGTAATTAATGTGTAGATAATTATTTTGTACTTCTTAGTTTTGAATATTATAATAAGTATATAGGACAAAATTTGAAGTTGCAAATATTTAAAATGTTATATTAATCAAACGGCAAAAAAGAAAAAAAGGGTCAGGTGCCTTTTTTATATAAACCAAAATACGAAAAACCCACCTTGCGAGGTGGTTTTTTATTTGCGGAAGTGGCGGTGGCGGTTATTTTAGTATAAAAAAAGAAGCCTCGTATATGAAGCTTCGTTTATTGCAGCTTGAAAAAATTTCTTAAGATGAATATTTGCAATTTAATGCAAGCTGAAATGATTTTGATAAAATATCTCTCATGTTTTCCGGGTCGGTTTGAAAATTAACAATTTGCTTAGCCGAAGAACCAGAACAATCAGTAACTGTTATCCATGACATTTTTCCCTCTTCTGGTTTTGGCATATCAATATATTCACCCGCACTTATAGATTCCTTAATTTCTGGAATCGACTTTTTAAGATCACTGATTACATCATAACAATCTGGACAATAAAAGAATATACCTTGTAATCCGAAGGGAAGTTGATTTTTAAAGTTTGGCCCAAAAAGCTTGTTGTGAATATTCAGCGAAATGCCAAGATCTACTTTTATGGCAGGATTTATAACGATAAATTTCTGGTGACCACCAAGGTATCTATGGTGAATCGCTAACAATTTGTAACATTTACCGCACACCTTGGAGCGCATTACAATTTTGCTATTGAATTTATTTAGTCCGAATATTTCTGACAATTTTTTAGTAATTTCCTTGTTAATAATAATCATTTTTCTCCTCCCGAGTTTAATTAAAAGAACTATCTATAAATGAGTTATGTTTAATAATTTATCAAACTACCAGTAAAAAGTCAAGTAGAAAGAAAAAAGGGGTCAGGTACCTTTTTTAATAATAAAACTAAAACCCAAATACGAAAAAACCACCTTGCGAGGCGGTTTTTTATTTACGGAAGTGACGGTGGCGGTTATTTTAGTATAGAAAAAATTACGTAATTTAATATGTAATTCTTTTTCTCAATATCATTCTCACACAGGCGGGAATCTAGATTTTAATTATATAAATAACTATTTAAAAAGAGCATCAGTGGATGCTCTGTTAATTTTTTGAAAACAATTTTTATTCTAGTTTGTTAGGATGCTAAAGTTTGTAGGGGGCGAAAAGGGTTTTTCTTGTTTTTCATCGTTATTTTTAGATTTTTTTAAATCACTTGTTATTGAGTCAATCGTTTCAGAATTCGCCTTGATAAACTCTTGGAACTGGTGATCTGCAAATCTTTTTATCAGCCTCCTTCTTTCATCCTCGCTAATCCTATTTAGCCTACTTTTCATCTGCTCCTTAGTTGTAATTCCCAGTTCCCCCTTTACCTCTTCTAAGGCATAATCAGCAAAACTGTCTAATAATGATTTTATGGGTTCTGCGTATGGTTCAGCGGCATCGCTTATATTTTTTTCAAGCTGATCGCATTGAACACTTGTCAGATAAGCTTCTAGGGCTCCTATTGGTCCCTCGCCAGGTATCCCAGTCATCGATGTCATGTAACCTATAAACATATCCCTTAAACAGTATATTGCTTGTGATGCTTCTTCTTTTGATTCTTCAAGAAAAGCTTCAATTAATATTTGTTCATCTGTTTTTTCTTCAGTGTCTTTATTGTTTGTAAGAGTTAAGGATGGCAGGGTAAAAGTAAAAATTAGTGAAATTGTAAAAATTGTTTTAAAGAACTTCATGGTTTCCTCCTTTGGAATTTTACCAAGTTTAATAAATTAATTTATATTATAACTAATAAAAGTATGTTTTGTCAATACTGTTAAAGAAGAGGGTTTATAAAAGAATTACGTAATTTAATATATAATTCTTTTCAAGCGGTTTTGTCCGCAGACAAAACCGCTCAATCTAGTCTTGCTTTCCTTCCCAATCCAAGGAGCTACTAGGCTCTGTTTTTGTTTTGTAATAAAATAATTATATGAAAAGTATTTATTACATGGAATGTATTCTTATTAATATAATAGATAATAATATTTTAGCAATATTGAACAAATAATGACGCAATGAATTGCTTTAAAATAAAGCTTTTGCGAAGTTTTTTTAAAAAAATGACGCAATGAGCTTGAAAAAATGACGCAATGATGATAATATAAGATTATGAATAAAAGACAAGAACAAATTATAGAATTTGCAAAAGAAAAGAAATCTTTTAAAAATAAAGATTTGGTTACTTTTTTTGATGATAAATATTCTCGAGAAACAATTACTAGAGATTTATCTTTTTTGTGTAATCAAAATATCTTAAAGAAAAGTGGTGCTGGGGCTTTTGTTGTTTATTCTTTAGTTGAAGCTTATGAAATTTTAAAGGAAGTTAATGTTGAAAAGTATTTTTCCATTCCATATACAGAAAGAGAAACAAAAGAAAGATTTAATTTTGAGATTTTTAAGATATTGGAAGGCGATATTTTTACCAAAGAGGAAAAAGAGAAACTGGAAAGTTTGCATAATAAATTTATAAAAAACTTTTCAAAATATGATAGCCAAACTCTTATTAATAAAGAATTTGAAAGAATTATGATTGAGTTTTCTTGGAAGTCTTCGGAGATAGAGGGGAATACCTATTCTCTTTTAAGTACAGAAGCCTTGATAAAAGAAAATATAAGAGAAGAAGGAAAAAGCAAAGAAGAGACACAGATGATTCTTAATCATAAAGACGCGTTTAATGAAGCTATTCAAAATAAGCAAAGATTTTTTAAGTTAGATTATTTTGACATTGAATACATTCACGAAGTTTTAACTAAGGGTCTTGGTATTTCAAAAAACATTAGAAACGGAGTTGTTGGAATTACTGGCACAAAATATAAACCTTTGGAAAATAATTATCAACTCAAAGAAGTATTACGAGGGATGGTTGATTTATTAAATAAAAAGGAATCTTTTTTTGAAAAGGTATTTTTGTCTTTGATTTTAATTTCATATATTCAAGCTTTTGAGGATGGGAATAAGCGAACAGCTAGGATGGTTTCTAACGCTATACTTTTAGCACATAATTCTATACCGCTTTCTTACAGAATAGTTGACGTAAAAGAATATAAAAAGGCGAGTTTATTATTTTATGAGATAAATAATATTTTTTATTTTAAGCAGATATTTATTGAGCAATTTGATGATGCTGTAAATAATTATTTTGATTAAATAAATTCCGATTCCTGCCCCCGGTTTATATGCCGTTAGGTATGTAGGCCGGTTGTCCTAGATGGCGAAGGGGGGGCAAAACCAAAATGCAAAAAAACCACCTTGCGAGGTGGTTTTTTATTTGCTCAAATTGTTAGAAAATAGTCGTTTTGGGTTGACAAAGGGTTATATTATGTTATTATAATATATTAAAATTTAAGACGTTCTTTTTAACGGAGGTTTTCAATTATGAACCCCTCTTAAACCAAAAAAATAAGCGAGGAGAGAAGAAAATGTTTAAAGTGAAGATTGCCCTTGAAGTGGTTGCTCAATCAGATAGCCTGGCAGAAGCCTGTCGACTCTTTATTTTAAAAACAAAAGAACTAATTAAAAAAGAAGGTGGCATTTCAGAATATATTCTTTTTGAGTCCTGTATGATTACAGCTGTAATTGATGGAAGAGAAGGTATGATGAATTTTTTTGCAATAAGTGCTTTTTCTCATAGTATCGGAGTGTTAAAGGAAGACGGAACTTTAAGTAATAAACCGGTTCCGTATATTCCAAAAGATATAGTGAAACAAGTCTTTATAGCATCAAGCAACAACTCACTGGAGGTATACGTGAGAGAGCATGAGGAAATGCTATCACAACTTATGTTAGAGCCGCCATTAACAGAAAAGCAGGAAGCAAGTCAAGAATCTATAATAATTACTTAAACCTTCTAATTAAAGCTGGTTTGTAAAAGAAAAAATATAGGTTAATCAGAAAATGATTAACCTTTTTTATTTGCGGAAGTGGGGGCGTGGGTTATTTTAGTATAAAAAAAGAATTACGTAATTTAATACGTAATTTTTTTAAGGCGCTATTCTGACCCTCGGGGCAAATAATAGTTAATCTAAAAAAAATCAGCCCACAATAAGTGGGCCAATCTAGCAGCCGAGTAATGTCCTCAGTCTTATAGACACTATAGCATAGTTTTAAAAGCTATGCAATTGGATAAAAAAGCTCCAACATCGTCCCAAGTGGCGAGCCAGATATATAGTATACATATAAAAGACAAAACCACTAGGCTCTGTTTTTGTTTTATTCTACCTTTCCCCGAGCTGAAAGCATAATAGCTAAACTTTGGGTTTTTTCGAACTTAGCTAAAACTATGTTTATTATTACCATAATTGGAACGCATAAAAACATTCCAACAACGCCCCAAATACTTCCCCAAATTGTCAAAGAGATAATTATTACCAATGGGCTTAAATTTAAAGATTTTCCCATAAACTTTGGTTCTAAAACATTTCCAATTATAGCCTGAATAGCTATTAATAGGGTGGTAACTATAAAGAATGGAATTAAGGAGTTAAATTGAATTAGACTAAGAAGGATAGGAAAAAATATTGCTACGATTGATCCAACCGTTGGGATATAGTTTAACAAGAAGATAATTAGAGCCCAGAATACTGCAAAATCAACGCCCACAATCACTAAAACTAAATAACTTAAAATTGCCGTTGAAAAGCTGGCTAAGGTTTTTATTTTTATGTAGGTTTTTATATCTTTGTCGATTTTGCTAATTATGGAAATATAATTAGCGTATGTTTCTTTATTTTTTAGTGCCATTTTTATTTTCTTTCCAAAAAGTTTATACTCTAAAAGTAAAAATAAAATATAAACTACGATCATTCCGGTATATCCTGCTACGGTAGTAAATATTCCAGCTATTGTTTTTAGCGCCCATGAAATGTTAATAGATTGTACTAGTTCGGTGATTCCAGCGAGCTCTGTAAAACCAGTCATTTTTATAATGCCGTGGCCTAGTAATTGAAACTTTTCTTGGTAGCTTGGGGCGACCTCAATTACTTTTCCTACATTATCATTTATTAGCATCATAAATAGGAAAATAAATAGCATCATTGAAGTAATAGACATCAGCATGGCCAGGGTGCTCGATAATTGTTTTTTCCCCAGGCGAATTTTTTTGTATGCTGAAGTTAGGGCGATAATTAGATACCAGATAACTAGTGCTATTAAAAATGGTAGGAAAAATGATTTGCCTATATATAGCAAATAAAAAATCAGACAAAGGCTTATCAGGATCGAAGTAAATTTATTTAATCCCATAGTTTTAATGGTTAATATTTATTATTATAATTTTATCATATAAGCTATGTTTAATAAAGAATAAAGGCAGTTGGCCTTGAAGATGATTTGTTATAAAATTAAATTAATATTAAGTTCTATTTGCGGAAGTGGGGGCGTGGGTTATTTTAGTATAAAAAAAGAATTACGTAATTTAATATGTAATTCTTTTTTTCATGTCATTCCTACCCTCGAGCCAGAATCTTTCGTGTCATTCCAGCTTCCCCATGTCATTCCCGCGAAGGCGGGAATCTAGGTTTTATTAAAACGTTTTTTCTTTTTTAGAAAAAGAAAATAAAAATAGAGCATATAATGCTTTATTTTTGTATTGACAGATGTAGAAATAAATGATATATTTTTAAATTGCACTATACAATTAAAATAAATTAACTTAAGGAGATTGCCATGCAACCATCTAATAATGAAATGTCCAAATTAAGAAATGTTTGGAAAAATGTTTGGGAAAATACATCTTATGGATTTGCTCAGGAAAGGTTAATTAGATCTGAGGAAAAAATTAATAATTTACTTGACATGGGACTCCGTTTTAAACCAGATCAATGTGTATTAGACGCAGGTTGTGGGGATGGCTCTAGTTTAATTTATCTAGAAAACATGTTTCATATTATTCCTTATGGAATAGATATTTCTATTGAGGCGTTAAATATTGCGAAAGGATTAAATACTAAATCTGAAAGAAAAACCGTTTTTGAATATGGTGATGTTAGGGGAATTCCTTTTACAAATAACAAATTTGATATTGTTATGTGTTGGGGTGTTATTGAGCATTTTTCTAATTATGAATTAGCAATTGAAGAACTTCAAAGGGTTTTACGTCCTGGAGGAACGCTTAACTTTATTCAGCCAAACAAGTTTAGTTTAAGGCATCTTAAGAAGTTTTACCTTGAGTTAACCGGCAAATGGGAGTTTGGCATGCAAATTAATTTTTCGCCGAATTTTCTTTGTTCATTGCTCAGGAAAAAGGGGTTCAAAAATGTTCGCTATACTGTGAAACCTTATCTTGGAAACAAGGGAGTAATTAATACAACAGATGCTTGGCTTAGTAAACTGAACAAAAACATTGGATATTATCTTTATGTTCTCGCTGAAAAATAAACAAATATATTATTTTAATAATTTATTTTGAATCTAAAGAAAAGAGGTTTAAAAAAATCAAGACGATTATTGATAATCTCTTTAACCCTAGTAATAAAAATTTTAAAGGTTAGTCAGAAAATTGACTAACCCTTTTTTATTTTAATAAAGGATCTAATGTGAAAAACAACCAAATAAAAAACCTCCGTCTTAATCCGCCAGCTGGCGGAGACAGAGGTTTTTTATTGCATGGGTTGTTTATTTAACCTTATTAACAACTTCTTTAAAAGTTTCAGGATTATTTTCAGCAAGATCAGCTAAAATTTTTCGGTCTAGTTCAACCTTATTATCCTTTAGTTTTTTGATGAAAGCAGAATAGCTTAAACCTTCTTCTCTTGCGCCAGCATTTATTTTGATGTTCCATAGCTTTCTAAAGTCTCCTTTTTTCTTTTTTCGATCAGCATATGCATGTTGACCAGCTTTGTTAACAGCAGTTTTGGCTAGTCTAATCAGTTTTTTTCTACCCCACTTATAACCTTTAACTTTACTTAAAAGGGTTCTTCTTCTTTTAACGTGAGTTGTTCCTCTTTTTACTCTTGGCATATCGATTAGTTATTTATATGAATTATGAAAAGTTTTTATATACCCCTGTAAAAGGGTATGGGGCGATTAAGGAAAATATATTTATTATAATGCAGTGAAACTACATAGTATTAATTTATATAAACTCCTCGGCTCGGAAATATAAAAATATTCATTTTTCTATTTCTCTCGCTCTACGTCGCTTATAAAAAGTCCAAAATTCAAAAATTTATTTTATTAATAATGTTTTAATTGTCTTACTATCTTTTTTATTAGTAACAAGCTTGTTTCTTCTTTTGTTTATGGTAATTTTACCAGATTCTCTAGAGTTAAAATGACCTTGTCCAGCAGTTCTTTTAATAAGTTTACCGTTCTTTGTCAGTTTAAATCTTTTTGATGTTGCTTTGTGAGTTTTTAATTTCATATTTTTTTATTATATTTTGATAGATTTATTTTTTACTTATTACAGATGAATATCCTTGACCTTTATATTTTACAGACTCTTCAATTACTAACCCTTCAACCTCTTCTTTTAATTCTTCAAGAAAATCTGTCATCATGCCGAAGGCAAAATTCTTATGTTGTTTTTCTCTTCCTCTTAGGTTTAATTCAATCTTTACTTTATTTCCTTCTTTCAAAAACTTTTCTGCTTGTTTCTTTCTGATGTTCATGTCGTTTTTGCCGATTTTAAAGGACAACTTAATTCCTTTAGTTTCAGCTTTCTTTTGCTGAGCTTTTTGCTTTGCTGCTTGTTTATGTTTTTGATATTGCAGCTTACCGTAGTCCATTATTTTTGTTACTGGCGGGTCTGCTTTAGGGGATACCTCTACTAACATTAAGTCTTTACTTGTTGCCAATGCAATTGCCTCCTTTGTGTCCATTACTCCAAGCATTTCACTGTTCTCATCGATAACTCTAACTTCAGGAACTTTTATTTGTTCATTAGTTTTATAAGTTATTTCTATTTGTTGGTGTTTTGTTGTTCTTTTTCTTGAGTAACGCATTGTTTAGTATTAGTATTTAGTTTCCCGTACCCGTATTAGATAAATGGGATTTTTGGAGTTGAGGGGTTTCATCCGGACGGATGAAAACTGCTCAACCCTAATCTGTGTGGAGATGAGGGGTTTTGCACCCCTGTCTGAAAAAACTTCCAGAAAAATTCTACAAACTTAGTTTATTTACTTAGACCGAAGTCTAAATTTCAAACTATACCTTATAAATAAACAAACTGAAATATAGTTCTATCCTTGTAAGTTTAAGTAATGTTGCCCAAGGAGTACAAATTACCGATCCTGCAATATTACACCAGGATTCGATTGCGCAGGAGTCAATCGAGCTGATGGCCAATAGTCTGTTAAACAGCTACTGGAGCAAAGCTAGGAACAGCAAAAGCGTTCTTAACTTTTTGTGCGATTGATTTTGCACTTATAATTTGCCGATCAGTTTAACGAGTTAGTCGACACGCTCGGTTTGCCTTTTTCTTGAAAGATCATTTTTCATCGAAAGCTATGCATCCCCGATGAAAGAATAAAACTAAAAACCCGCCCCTATAAACCTTTTAGCGATTTAATCAGGGGAAGATATATATAATAGTTTTATCTTTTTAATTTTTTAGCCTTTCTCAGAGGCTATCTGAAAACTCATACCGAGGCTAAAATTACAAAATTTCGAGCGAAAATCGTGACAAGCGAGAAAGCGTATAAGTATACGGTTATGAACTTTGAATAATTTGCAGCCGAAATTTTGTAATTTTGACCGGTAAGTGATTTTTTGTTTTTCAATTAACGATGAGTTTTTAGATGGTCTCGGATTCGTCTATCTATATCCCGATTCTTTATCTTTTCTCTCTTTTCATACTTCTTTTTTCCTTTAGCTAATCCTATCTCTACTTTTATCAAATTACTCTTAGTATATACCGAAATAGGTATGATTGTCAAGCCTTCGGAGGTCATTTTACCCTGTAATCTGTCGATTTCTTTCTTATGTAGCAGTAATTTTCTATCTTGGGTCGGTGTATAGTCTTTTTGTTTACCATAAGCTGGTTTATAGGGGCTAATATGGGCCCCAATTAAAAAAACTTCACCACCTTTTATGGTTATATAACTACCTTTTAGGTTTATTTGGCCTTTTTTTACCGATTTTACCTCTGCACCAGTCAAAACTAGTCCAGCTTCCTTTTTTTCTAAAATTTCGTAATTAAAAAGCCCTTTTTTATTTCTCGCTAAATTTGGCATATATATTGCTTAATTCATAACAATCATAGCATATTAGTTGATATTTACAATCTCCTATGTCATTCCGCACTTGATGCGGAATCTAAGCATTTAATAAAGGTTAGCTCTTATTATTAAAAGAGGCTCGCTTCACGCTTGTGAAACGAGCCATTTTCATTATCATAAGATCACTATCTTAATATCGGTGGGGCAGATGGTTGAAGGCGTTTTCCGTTTTCATTCCATCCTTCGACTTCCTGCATAGATTTTATACACTTTATAAACTGTAAGCGTTGGTCATTAGGTTTGAGGTCTGAGTTAGTTAGAACGTACTCAGCCATAATAAGAAAATCTTCCATTGATATTTCATAGTCACCAAGATATACTGCCTCTAAATTTCCGATTCCGTATGTTTTTACTTCAAGACCTTTTGGCTTGGTTCCTAAATCTAGCGATAAAGACATAATATTTTCTCCTTTTCTCGGTTTAAACTGCCTTTAAATAATAATGGTTTGTTTTTGGTAAAAATGAGCATTAGAATATTGTATATATTTTTATTAGTAAAGTCAATACTTTATATTAAAAAAGGCTCGTTTCACAAGTGTGAGACGAGCCACTATAGGTCAGTATTATATCATGACCGGTGAATCAAAGATGATTTTTTCATCATTTTGGTCTTCCAGGTTTAAGCCCAGGCACCTAATAATATCATCGCCAATTTCCTTGCGCTCAGCCTTTAATACAAAAGACTTTATTTCTTCGATCGTCATTGGCTCGCTATATTCCTGGCTTTGAAAGTTTGTCTTGTTATGTTTTGCAGCATCCGTTTCTTCGGCAATAACGCGAACAAAAAAATTTTCCATTTGTTCGGCTTCACTTATTGCGATTATACCCGCATCTTTCTTTAAAAAATATTGAATTCGATATTTTTTCAAATAATGTTCATTGTTAAAAAATTGATCAACCATTTTTTCTGTGATGCCATGTTTGGGCCAATCTTTTTTTTCAAGAATTTTAACCTCATCATTGGGTTGAATAGCCGCGATTTCATCATCGGCTTTGATAACAATCTCCCCATCGATGATAGGAAGTGGTAAAACGAGTTTTCCCATCGGTCTTCCAAAATATAATTTATTATTTTTTGGATAAATAAAAAATTCATTTTTTACCTGTTTAAGCGGTTTTTTTTGTGACATTATTTCCTCCTTCAAAAAATTGATTAACAGTTTCTTCTGTAATTCCGTGTTCGGGCCAATCACTTTTTTCAAGAGCTTTAACTCTTTTATTAGGTGAAAAGCCTAAGCGTTCAGTTGTATTGGCAATTACGCCATTAGCAACAGGAAACGGGATCGCCCAGCTTCCATGAACTTTTACAAAATACATCTTTTTGTTTTCCAGGCAGATAAAAAAAGCATTATTTAACCTGTTAAAAGCTACCATTTGTGACATTAAAATCTCCTTTTTCCTTTTGTGTAAGTTAAAACAATATATTTTTTTGACTTGATTATTAAAATGAGCATTTGCCCATTATATATGCTTTTTTCGAAAAAGTCAATAGGTAAGCCATAAAAAGACCAAATAAAAAAAGGTTCCGCCGGTTGTTATTCCAGTGGCGGAACCTCGAAAGGTGATTATGTTACGCATCATCTCATAACTGATACCCGAAGCTTCGGTAATTCTTCCTTCGGAAGTATTTTGCCAAAACCTTAGCTATCGGTCTGGGTTTAAACTCCACCCTCTCGTCATCTTCGACTCTTCGGTCATGACCCGGTTATCGTCCGGGGCTTTTAGCCATATTTCTGGCAAACATCGTCTCGCCATTTATCCGGCAACATCATCGCTCGGGAAAGAGAGTCTATCAAGATGGCTTTAGACATAATCACTATTTAAAAGGTTAACAAGGTATAAAAATGAAGTCAATAGTTTAAGACTCTTTTATTATTAAAAAAGGCTCGTTTCACGCGGGTGAAACGAGCCGTTAACAACTACTTTATTAATATACAATAGGCTGGTCAAACACAATCTTTTTATCATCCTGGTCTTCAAGGGTTAGTCCAAGGCATCTTTTTAGATCATCAGCAATTGATTCCCGATCGATTTCCGCTATAAAACTTTTAGCCTCTTCAAGGATTATTGGCACTGAGTGTTTTAATTCTGGACAGGCTTTTTCATAAGTTTCTAAATTAGCTTTTTCGTTAACAGCCCTGACAAAGAAATCACCATTTTTTCGTTCTGGGTGGTTTTGGCCAAAACTGATCGCGAGTACATCTGGGCCTACCCCTCTAAAACACTGAAGCCTAAATCGCGGCTCATTTTCTGTATCACAAGGCTGTAGGAACACTCCCTTTCTAACGCCATATGTCCCCCAATCAAAATCTTCAAAAACATTTATTATATTATCAGTTTCTGTAACTGTTTCTGCTGTGATGCCGTGCGTCTCCCAGTCACTTTGTTCAAGAGATTCGATCTCGTCATGTCGATTAAAAATTGAATCTTCAGGTTCATAGCTAATTGCGCCAGCTATAATTGGAAAATACATTGTTATATCTTTCCATGTTTCTGCAAAATACAACTTTCCATTTACCGGATAAACAAAAAATCCACGTTTAAGTTTTCCTAACTTTATTTTTTTTGACATTCTACCCTCTAATCTTCTTCTGATGGTTTAAGAAATTTTTTCATCATATCATCATCAAGGTTATGATAATTCCACCCTTTATCAGTCAAAACTTTAACTTTTTCATTAGGGTCAATGGGCACATTGTTAGGCGTATGAAATGGTTTACCGTCAATAATCTCCCAATAGACAACCTGGTCTAGGGTTTGAAGTACAAAAAACATTTGCCCGGTTCTAGATAGAATAATACAATCAGCCTTGACTTCTTTAAAAGCCTTTTCTTCATAAATCGGCTCTTCAACTGCTTTGGAATGATTTTTTTCTGGCACAATGACCCCCTTTTTTTTAGGTTAAATAAAATAGTATTTATATATTGATTAGTAAAAAGAGCATTAGTCCATTGTATGTATTTTTTACAAAAAAGTCAATATTAAAAACCAAATAAAAAAGGCCGTCGTGTTTTAACAGCCTTAAGTGTCAACGGAAACAACCCGCATATCCCCTAGGTTTGGAATGAACCTTTAGGAGAAACAGCGTTAGCTTCTTAAAAATCGCTACAAATTTTGTCTATTGGAAAATATTTACTAACTATACCATATAAATACTAGGCAAGGGGAGCCTGTAATATTATATCACGTCTAGAAGTTAAAGAACTGCTTACGTGATCACATATCCTAAAAGGATTGTGGGCTATACCCCATTTGTTATGGCACAGGTTTGATATTTTCCGCAAAATTTGTTTTGTTTTAAAAGAGCGTCCCGCCAACCCCATTATGAGCGCCAGCATTCCTTTTTACGGCTCTATCCGTTGACTTTTTAAAGTTACAATACTAATTAGAAATTGTCAATATCTATTCAAACAAAAAACACGCTTTAATAAACGTGTCTTTTGTTAAAATAAGCTTATTTCACGTATTTGTTGATAATTTGAGCAGCTTTGTCTCTGCCACCTAAACCAAAGGCTAAACCTCCAGCGATAGATAACATACTTACTATTCCAGTAAATAATATGGTAATTAGTGAAGTGGCTACTCCAAGTTGAACTAGGGCCGCCATAATACCAAAGGCTAAAATTGACCATCTACTGATTTTTCCAATCATTTTGTCGTGAGCAATTTTAGTTGCTTTTCCCCCCTTAACAACAATATGTTCTACGAAGTTAGCAATTATTATAGTTAAAGCTAAAATTATAGCTGCAACTATAACATTTGGTACGTATAGTAAAATACTGTTTAAAAATGCTGTTATCTGTGGCAAGCCTAAAACGTCAGTTGCCGCCATTAGGGAAACTATAATTAAAAACCATTTAACTATTCCCCCAATTATTGTTGGAATATTGGTTTTAATATCACCTTGTTCTAATAGGTGCGTAAGCCCAATTTCATCGGCCGCTTTATCGATTTTTAGTTTCTCCATTAATCTGGTAATTAACATACCAAGAGAAACTGCAATCATTAAACCAACGATAAAGATAATAATAGCTCCAAATACATTTGGGATAAAGCTAACTGCATCAATCCATAAATTTTGCATCGAGCCAGTAATAGCTATTTCCCAACTTTGTGCTTGTGTCATTTGTTTTCACCCCCCATCTATTTAAAGTTAATACAATTCCGGCCAACGAGCCGAAATTAATTTATTGTCTATATTATATCACAAAAATCAGGTAATTAAAATTGACAAAATTACAGAGACGTAGTTTAATAATAAATCAGACAAATAAACAAACAAACGAACCTTATAACAAAAAAGTTAACCCAGGAGGAAATCCCAAATGAAAAAGCATCAAGTTTTTTTAATGTTTCTCGCTTTAATTTTAGTAATAATTGGAGTTATTTTAATTAAGATGCAGCACCATGAAGGAAACGGCGTATCTGTTTGGAAAATTTATAGAGGTCAGTACGATGTTTATAATGTAGAAATTCAAAAAAGTGAATATGGGGATTGGCGTACAGAAATTTTTGTTAATCTTCATAAAAAGGAAAATTCAAGCTATGTTAGCATAAGCGGACGTGATTATGACGCAGATCAAAACTGGGATATAGTTACATATTGTGGATACCCCGATACTGTTAATGGCTGTAATTCTGTTGTGAGAACAGAGAATGGATGGGCTTGGAGTCCATGTTCTTCAGATGAAGAAAAAGGCCTTAAACGATTTACCCAGCAAGAGATAGATTTTGCCATAGATAATCTTGATAAGGCTAAAAAGATTGTTCTTAAGAAAAAATATTTAGAAAGCAATTGGAGACGTTCTTTTTAACAAAAAAAAGTTAACCTGTTGCAACAAATGCCAGTCGTATGAAACGATTGGCATTTTTTATTTGTTTATATTCTTTAATAAAATTAAAAAGCCGATCCTTAATAGGTCGGCTTTGTTGGTTTTTAATATTCAAAAGTTTAAATTATGCATTCATAGCTTTCAGTGTGCCTGTTTTGTAATAGGCAGAAAATAAAAGAATGAGCATTGCCGGGACAATAAAAACTAGTGCCGGTTGAGGGCTTTGGGTTATGAACCGGGTTAGGCCTGCTAAAAACAGTCCAATTACATAACCAATCAATAAAACAGTCGGCATTAGCGGTAGACCCATAATTCTTGGGAGAGCACTTTCTTTAGCGCGGCAAATTTCCTCTTTAATGAGAATTCCAGGGAAAACAATATCTCCCAATCCTAGAGCAAAGATTCTTCCTTCTTCGCTCAGTGATAATGATTTTGGAATTGTAATAAGTAGAGGTATGTCATTCGCTAGGGCCATGGTAGCGGTTTTCACCATGATGTCCATAAAGTAGACTGCTATCATATCATAGCAAAACAGTGCCAGGGAAAATAAAATTAAGGTTTTTATCGAAATCCTTGGAAAAAATATCAGCGCGTTTAGCATTAAGATAGCAGCTATGAAGTTGTTTATAAGCCAGTTCGGATTATTGAGCCAAAAAAGGATTAATATACCTCCAATTGTTGCCCCTCCAAGATGGCTTAAAAAAGAACGCTTTCCCCAGTGGACAGCTATTCCATAAACCGAAACATAAATTAGGCAAGCGAAAACTTCTCTAACCATGACCTTTGTTTTCATCGCAGATGATACTAAAAAAAGCATGGTAAGGAAACCAATGCAAATCATAACGATTTTCATAACAGCGTTTTGTCTTCCTATAAAGCTTTGTAATTCGTTCATTCTTCCTCCTCTAGTTTTTGATGTTGTATTTTTGAATATTATATTTAAATATTTTTTGTCCAATGTACGATTAAAAATAATATCATAGGGTAGGGTAAAAGTCAAGATGTCTTTCAAATAAAAAAGGGTTAGCCAATTGTCTTAGCTAACCCCGTGTGCATAAATTTACGCCGTTGTTATAGTGTCATTGTAATATATTCTTTCCATTCGCGGAGCATCCCGTCCCTCAGAGATGCTTCAAACATTTCAACATGAAGGTCGAAGCCATCTTTTTTGGCATCAATTTCTATTTCAACTCTTTTTGAATGGCAGCAGTGCACCCTAAGGCGCATGAAATTGCTGGTGTCAGATTCACCGAAAGTTTCGCAGAATTTTGCCAGTTCATCTGGTGTCATTACGGCAATAGCAACTCGCTTGTACAGTGATTCACCCATGTGTTTTTCTCCCGGTTTTATGTGTATGCTTAGTGTGCGTAAATTCGCGCTGTTACCCTTTTGTCATTGTAACAGAAACTTTCCATTTTCGTAGTCTTCCGAGCTCTAAAGATTTTTTGAATAAGTCAAAGTGATGGTCCCAGTGCCCGTCTAATTTTGCCTCAATTCCTACACCGAGTTTTTCAGGTTCAATACAATATGTTACTATTCGTAGGTATTTTTTATTTTCAGTTTCTTCTAAATCTTTATAAAATTTTGCCAGTTCATCTGGCGTCATAAATGCAACGGCAACTTGTTTGTAGCGTGATTCACTCATAGCCTTTCTCCTTAGTCAGAATATTTTTAGTCAATGGATAGATATGTTTAGTAAAAGGTACAATAGGAAATAGTACTATATTTTGAGGTTTTTGTCAATATGTCATTCCTGCGAAGGCAGGAATCTATTTTTAAAGAATTACGTAATTTAATATATAATTCTTTTTTGTTGGGAAATATTTTAAAAATGATCTCAAAGTTGCAGAAGTTTTTAGTAAGGGTATAATAAAAAATATGCAAATTAATCAAAATTTTTTTAATTATATAAAACCTTTTTTAGTTAAACTCAAAGAAGAAATTGGAGATGATTTTGTGGTCTTTGGTTCAGCGCCGTTGTATCTGCTAGGCATTGTTGATTTTAAAGAAAGTTTTAACGATTTAGATATTACTATCAGGGATGTTGCAAACATTCCAAATTCAGCTGAAGTGGTTACTTTTCACAATAACCCAGCCCAAAAATTTTATAAGATTAAAATAGATGGAATGAATATTGATATAGCATCTACTTGGCCGGGGTATGAGGAGTTTTTTGAAAAAATATTTACCAAACCAATTATTGTGGAAGGATTTAAATTTGCTAACTTAGATATAGTCGAAGAATTTAAAAATGAAATGGTTAAAAAATATAACAGACAGAAAGATAAAGACTATCTGGAAAAAATTAAACAGTTCCGTAGTAGTAAATAAAATAGAGCCTACATATAGGCTCTATTTTTGTTTTGTGTGGAAGTAGTGGAAAAACAACAAAATATTCAATAACATTGACAAATACTGATAAAAATTGTAAAATAGAGTAAATTAAAATAGTTTGTACATCCATGAAAATCTTTACTAAGGAGTAACTGTTATGGAAAATCGCAAAGATTCAAAAACGTTTAAGGCAAAAAGACTTCAGGCTATTTTTGGCCGCTCATTTCAACGAGTCCTTCAAGTTCAGGGCTCACAAACTCTCGCGTATTCAACTGATCCGCCAAACCCATAAAGGCTACGGATTAACGTGTAAATTGTGCTGGGGTGCCATATGGAGGTATCCCAGTTTTTATTTTCTTTATAAAGAGGAGATATTATGGATGATCGTGATAAGATTTATTCAATTAGTGTTGTAGTTACTGGCCGATGCAATCTCAACTGCTCGTATTGTCATTTTTTTAGAACTCGTTCCCGTAAGGATGTTGCATACGATATTTCCGATGAACAATTCATGACTTACATGAAGTTCATTAGGGCATGGAGTTCATCAACTCAATCTCCTACATCGTACCGTTTTTCTGGTGGAGAACCAATGATTCTTGGCGACAGATTATTTAGCCTTGCTAATAAAGCTCTTGAGATAGTTGGAACCCCTCCGTACATATTGACGGCGGGTAAAAATCTCGATGAAGATTGGATTTCCAAAGCCAGGGATAGCGCTATAAGCCATATTTTTGTTTCAATGGAAAATCCAATCAGGCCTGATAAGGGCTCAGTTGATCCAATTTTGTTAGCACAAAAAATTAAGACGTATAATTCAGAAAGTTTACCAATTATTCCCGGAGTATGTGTTGTTCCTAATGATTGTTTTTCTCGCTTATACGAAATTTGTTGCTGGTTTTATAATGAATTGGGAAGAATTCCGTTAATATGTGAGATTAATTATGGTTCATATGTTTCGCCATCTGAAGATGAATGGAAACACCTTGAGGAAAATTTATGTCGAGTGGTTGAAGATTTTTTCCCAAAAACCCACTTAAACTTATTTTCAAGCGTAATTCCGGAGTATGCTTATGGGGGAATTGATCCATACTTATTTGAACTTGATTTAGATAATTTTCATGAAATAAGAGATGATAATATTGCGGAAAAAATTCCTGAAATAAAATCTTATGTTGAAGCAAGTAGTTATCCTAAGCTTTCCTGTAATCAAGATTATTGTCCTTGGATAAGTTTTTGTAAGAATACTAAGTGGTATTGGCAGAGGGATGAAAATCTTAGCAAGCTTGAAAAGCTGAGGGATTATTGTAGATTTAAGAGGTTGGTTAGTGATACTTATTACAGAGTCCTTGAAGACGCCAATCACCCTAATACAACTAATGAAATTTCATAGCATTTTATCGACCCTAGTATATCGTTTTATATTGGGGTTTTTTATTTATTCAAATACTGATAAACAAAAATAGAGCCTATATGTAGGCTCTATTTTTGTTTTGTGGTAAAATTAAAATATAAATAAAAAATCTTGTTACGTAGCATGTTACGTAGCAAGCTAAGTAACAAATAAAAATATGAAAGAATATACTCGAAAGGTTACTCGCGTGGGCAAAAGAAGTTTGTCGGTGGTAATCCCGGCAGAAATTATTGATGAGTTAAAAATTAGAGAAAAGCAAAAGCTGGTTTTAAGGCGAAGCGGCAAAAAAATTATTATTACCGACTGGAAAAAGTAGAGTTATGAAAAATAAAAAAGAACAATTTAATAAAGGAGAGATTGTTATTTACGAAACTTCTAAAAAAGAAGTTAGTTTAAAGGTGCAATTTGAAAACGAAACTGTTTGGTTGTCACAAAAACAGATGGGAGAATTATTTGATAAAAACGTTAGGACAATAAATGAGCATATTAAAAACATTTTTAAGGGAGGTGAATTAAGGGAGTCTTCAGTTATCCGGAAATTCCGGATAACTGCTGATGATGGTAAAAAATATCAAACGAATTTTTATAATCTTGACGCAATCCTTTCTGTTGGTTATCGTGTAAATTCGCAAAAAGCGACACAGTTTCGTCTTTGGGCAACCTCAGTTCTTAAAAAGTATTTATTAGATGGATATGTTATTAACGAACAAACATTGCTTGAAGCTCAAGAAAAATTTAAAAACTTACAACAAACAATTTCTTTTTTACAGAATAAATCAAAGGCAAAAGTATTAAAAGGACAAGAAAAAGAAATTTTAAATCTCTTATCCGAATATTCAAGAACATTAACTTTGTTGGAAAAATATGATAATAGAAAGGGTGAGCAATATTTTTGTAGTGAACAAGAAGCACTTAGCGCCGGCTTCCGCAAAGCTACCAACTGCCCCTAAAATAAAAATTAAATAGTTTTGTATTAATAAATAAAAATATGTATGAACAACCACCAAACAATTTTGAACAAGAAATAGAAAAAATTCCAACACCAGAAGAAGTCCAATCAGTTTTTGAACAATTAATTGGAGAGGGAGAGTATGAAACAGAACGTAAAGTTGAAGACGAGAATGGTCTTTACTTGTGGTCTGTAGTGATTATGAATGAGAAGGAAGATGGATATACTGAGTACGAATATGCAAGAAAAGGACAATACGAAAAAGGGGAAGATCATGGTCCAATTCAAGCTGGAGACACGGCTATTCACGTTACTTTTTATGATAAGATAGAAGGAACAGAAGATTATATGCCAGCAGGCGGACGTTCAGTAGCTAAGCATGTAGACGGAGAATGGATACTATCTGCTTAGCTTTATATTTTAAGTAAAAGTCTATAAACTAAAAACCACCTATTGAGGCGGTTTTTAGTTTATAGAAGTAGTGGGTAAATGGTCCGAATTTTTAATAATTTTTTTTGCATTTTAATTTATTAGTGTTATGCTTTCGTAAAGTAATTAAATTTTTTATAATACTATTATGAATTATAATTTGTGCAAGGATATTATGCCCGTTAGTGCAACACATTTTAAGGGTAAATTATTAATTTGTGGAACTTGTGTTAAAGACGTTAGTCCAGAAAAATTTAAAGAATTATCAAAAGATAGAACGGTTTATACATTTTGTCCCGAAATGACTCATGCAAGTTTATTGGGATATAAATTAACAACAATTCTTAGAACTTGTGACGTTGAAGATATTTGGATCTTCACAAAAGATGGCTCGCCTCATTGCGAACAAATCCTGACCACCCTACAAGAGGTAGCGGAAAATGTTAATTTTGATAAAAATAAATTAAGATATTTTGTTACAAAAAAAGGTAGGTTTTCAGAAATTACCGATAAAACAATTAGAAAATCCAGGAATATAATGGAAGTAGAACAGTTAATGAAATTTAATAAGCTACACAAAACGGTTGAGATTTTAACAAGCAAAGGTGGTTGTCCAAACGACAGAAAGGAAACCTTTGAAACAATTTTAGAACATTTTGACGAAGAAATTCAGGAATTAAAAAAAGGACTAAAAAATAAAGACTGGGAAAATATTAAAGAAGAATTAGGGGATATTTTATTTAATATTTTTTTATTCGCAAAAGTAGCAGAAAATAACGATAAATTTGATATATTTGAATTATTTGAAAGCACGGCCGATAAATTTATTAAAAGTCATAAAAATATTTTTGAAAATAAAACTATCAAATAAGTAGATGATAAACAAAAAACCACCTATCGAGGTGGTTTTTTGTTTGCAAAAACAGTAAATTCATCTTGACAAAATGGCATTTTTATAATATATTATAATATCGCTCATTTTACAATATTTAAATTTTATCATAATAAACTATTAAATTTTTTACCAAAGAAGAGGAGGGAATCAATGACAGAAGATTTTAGGGAAGCAACGAAAAAAGCCAGTAAAAAATTTCATGAGAAGGGACCTTTTAGTATGACGGCCCAAGATCATAAAGACTTAGGCAGTACACCTCCAAAGATTCTGAAGGAAAATCCAGGAAAAACTATTCCAGATATTTATCCTAACGAAAAGCTTGAGCAAGATCTCCAAATGTGGCTTAATGGTTGGAGAAAGTATGTCCAGCCAGAATATATGAATAGTGCATCTGCTCGAAGTTATTCAAGGATGCTTTCCAAAAGAATTTTAGCATCGATAAGATACCTAAGAAGCATTAATCGATTGCCGGAGCAGTTTAAAGATTTTGATAAAATCAAATAAATTGTACAATAAGCTTGGGGTTAGTTGAGAAAATCAACTAACCTTTTTTATTTGAAAAATTATTTAGAGCCATTGACTTTTAGGTCAAAAAATGTAAACTTAAAGAAAATTAACCTAACAAAAAAGAGGGTTAATTTTTTTATGCCCGCACATTAAAATATAATTTATTTTTTAAAATCATACAGAGGAGACTAATATGTATCTTAGAGGAATTGATTTTGGTAGAGTTTTTGCAGCTTCAGGGACTTTGAATAATTTTGGTGAAGGATGGGAGCCATATCACAGCATAAAGAAAAAACTTTCAGGATTCGACTTTAAAGGATCTACTTTTATTTCAAAAACGTCAACAATTGATTCTCGGATGGGAAAAAAGAAAGGTGAGCAAGGAAATTTAATTTTAAATGAAACTACGCTTCAACCAGTAAGTCTATTTCCAGACTGTATTAAAGTTAATTGGATAAATGGAGAAGTCTTTAATGCTGTTGGATTAAGTAATCCTGGATTTGCGGCTCTGCTTAGAATGGGGTATTGGCAAGAAATTATGCAACGATTTTTTATTTCTTATATGGCAACGCGATTAACTAAAAAGGATCGATTAGAAGAAGATGAAGAATTTGTAAGATTGCTTTTAAAAGAACTTCCAAAGTTTAAAACTCAGGTTGGAGTTCAGTTAAATATATCTTGTCCAAATATGAAGGGCGACTTAATGAGTTTTATTTACGAAACTAGCGACCGTTTAAAAGTTTTATCTCGTCTAAATATTCCAATTAGCGTTAAGATTAATGTTCTAACTCCAATTGAGGCTGTTCAGTCAATTATCGATGGCGGAAATTGTGATGCAATTGAGATTCCTAATACTTTGCCGTATGGGGAACGTCCCGATGTAGTAAATTGGAGGAAAAAATCTATACTCGGATCACCATTAAGTGATTATGGTGGTGGGGGATATTCAGGAAGAGAAAATTTCCTATTAGCAGCAGATTGGATTGATAGAGCTAGACGAGCTGGTATCGATATTCCTATTATATGTGGAGCAGTTTTTGATTTTAAAGATATAGATCGTGCATATGATGTTGGAGCCAGTGGAGTTGCCTTTGCCCGTTTGTCTATAGTAAGACCACATCGAGTAAAATCAATAATTGAATATGGAAATTACGTTTTCCGCGACAGATAGGAGATAAATAATGATAAAGACTTATAGAAAACCTTATAATATGCATGTGCATTTTCGAACAGGTCCAACGTTAATCGATGTTTTACCATTTACTTCTATTGCTTTTGCCGGTGCTGTACCCATGGGTAATACCTTTGTAACAGGGCCAGACGATGTAACTCGCTATAGAAGAGAGATTATGGCTCACGCCCACAGAGGTTTTAACCCTATTATGTCTATTATGCTGGTAAACAAAACTACGCCAAAAATAGTAGAAGAATCTTTTTTGGCTGGTGCTAGAGTTTTAAAATGGATTCCTGGTGGTACTTCTACTAACTCAGATGACGGCGTAGCACTTTCGGATATGAAAAAGTATTATCCGGTATTTGCTAAGGCTGAATCTTTGGGAATGATTGTTTCTGTTCATTGGGAGCTTGTAAAAGATTTTCTTGGAAAAGAAATCCCAATGTTGTATCGAGAAGAGGCCGCAATCCCATTTTTTATCCAACTTGCAACTGATTTCCCGGGATTGAAAATTATTGCTGAGCATGTCACAACTAAAAAAATGGTTGAAACAGTTGAAAAACTATATAATATGGGTTGTAATGTGGCGGCCACTATTACTTCGCATCACCCAGTCATTACTTATCATGACGTGTGTGATGCCGATGGTAATGTGTTTAATCCTTTGAATTATTGTTTGCCCATTGCCAAACTGGAAGAAGATAGGTTAGCTATCAGAAAGGCTATGGTGAGTGGAAAGCCGTATTATTTTTATGGAGGAGATAGTGCTCCTCACCAAACCTTTTGGAAGTCTCTTAAGTTGTTAAATGGGAAAAGTCCAAGGGCGGGAATTTTTTCTGCACCAATTGAAATACCGCAACAACTTGAAACCTTTGAAGAAGAGGGTGCATTAGATAAGTTTCAAGACTTTCATTCTGTATTTGGGCCACAATTTTATGGCATACCATTAAGCAAAGAAACACTAACTGTAAAAAAAGAAACCTGGCGTGTCCCGTATGAATATAAAGGCATTCCAATTTTTAGAGGAGGAGAAGAGTTAAGTTGGCAAATAGCTTAATGATAAAATATATAAACGTAACAAAAGTTACCAAGCGCTAGGCTAACCCTTAGCGCTTTTTTATTTCTGAGCTTCGGAGCTTATATGTGATAATTATATTTTGTGAAAAAGTCAAAAAAATGGTAAAATTAAAATATAAAAAGAATTACGTAATTAATTACGTAATTTAATATGTAATTAAAATTTTATGGCTAGAAGAAAAATGGAAGACAAAAATATTCGTAAACTTACCAAGGTTGGTGGTAAAAGTATCGGGGTTACTCTTCCAATTGAAATCATTCGTGAATTTAAGTGGAAAGAAAAACAAAAGGTAGTTGTTAAAAAAAGAGGTAACAGTATTATAATTACCGATTGGAAAAAATAGAATTATGAAAAAAATATTCTTTATAATTATTTTAATCCTAGCAACAGTATTTTTATTTGGCTGTGTAACCCAAAATCTTCCCGATGGAAAAGTTTATGTTGCCGAAGTTATCGATGGTGATACCTTTAAGCTTCAAGACGGAACGCGAGTGCGCTTGCTTGGAATCGATACTCCGGAAAAAGGAGAATGTTATTACGAGGAGGCTCGCGATGAACTGAAAAAATTAATTGGCAGTAAAGTTGTTAGGGCAGATAAAGATATTAGCGATAAAGACAAATATGATCGATTATTGCGCTATGTAATTTTAGAGCGTGAAGGCGAGGATAATTTATTTGTTAATGACTACTTGGTGCGCCAGGGTCTGGCTATTGATATTGGCATTGCGCCGGATAATCGTTACCGGGATTTATTAAGTTCAGCCGGCGAAGAGGCTAAAAGGGAACGTCGTGGAATATGGGAAAATTGTGATCGGGATGAAGCACTTAGCTTGCGTGAAGAGGATTCGTTGCCACAAGATCCAAGCTGTAATATTAAAGGAAATATTTCAGAGAAAGGTTATGGTAAAACTTATTTAATCCCAGGTTGTGATAACTATAACAGTGTAAAAATAGATACTAGAAAAGGGGAACAATTTTTTTGTACCGAAGAAGAGGCGGTTACCGCCGGTTTTCGCAAAGCCACCAACTGCCCATAAATAAAAAAAATGAGTATAAATTAAAAACCACCTAGTAAGGTGGTTTTTAATTTGCGGAAGTAGTGTAAAAACGGGTTGACTTTTTTAAAAAAATACTATATATTAAAGATCCAAAAGAAAGGGGCAGCTTATTTAATAATTTAGTGTTATGGAAAAGGCTGCAACAAAAGATTATATTGATAAATTAGTTTCAATTAATAAAGAAATAAATTTTTTGTATAACTTCGAGAAATTCAACGCTCGAAGTTTTTTTATTGAAGAAGAATTTTATTTTATATATTTTTACATTAACTTTAAAAAATATGCACAAACAAGAAAAAGAATGTTGTCCTAATTTTGTTGAAGGCTTTGAATCTCTCTTAGATGATTACTTTGGGAGCACTCTTTCGAGTCAGCTTTAAGTAATCCAGTTGTGGTTGTTTAGCTACTTTCAGTAAACTTTAAATTTATGCCCATTGTTCAATTTTAAAAAGGACAATGGGCTTTTTTATTTGTAGAAATAGCTATAAAAGGGGATAGATTATCAAAATTATCAAAATTATCAAAAAAAGACTTGACATCTTTTGATAATTTTGTTAAAATTAAGCTATCTAATAAATTAAAATAATTATATGAACATAAATCAACAAAAAATTCTTGATCTAGCCAAGAAAAAAGATATCTCTAATATGTCATTAACCGACATCGCCAAAGAGCTAAAGATAGATCACCTTTATAAGGTTAAATATCATTTAGAGCAACTTAAAAAGAAAAATTTAATTTATATTGACTCTGATAAAAAAACTCAAAAAGTTGCAGAGCCAAAAAGTTTTCTCGTTGATAAAATATTAAGCATTCCAATAGTTGGTTCAGCTAACTGTGGTCCTGCTATGCAATTAGCTCAGGAAAATGTACAAGGCTATCTTAAAATTTCTAAAAGAGTGATTGAATTTTCTCAAGCTGGAAACTTCATTGCCCTTAAGGCGGTGGGGGAATCTTTAAATAAAGCTAAGATAAGCGGAGAGAGTGTTGATGACGGTGACTATTTAATTGTTGATTGTGCAAAACAGCCAGAGAACAATGATTACGTTCTTTCAATTATTGACGGAGCGGCAAACTTTAAGAAATTTTATAAAGACGACAAAAGAGAAGAAATTCATCTTATATCTGAATCCACCTTAGACATACCGCCAATTATATTGCATCAAGATGATATCAATACTTCTGGTTATTTGGTTAACGGCGTGGTTGTTAGAGTTGTTAAAAAATAATAATTTATAATAAACAAATATGATACAAAATATTTTTGAATCAATAAAACATATTAATAAATATAATTCAGAATATTGGTCTTCTCGAGAGCTTTATAAAGTATTGGAATATTCTGAGTACAGACATTTTTTGCCAGTGTTAGCTAGGGCAAAGGAGGCATGTAGGAATAGCGGGCAAGATATCCACACCCATTTCGAGGATGTGCGCGATATAGTCGAGGTTGGATCTGGCGGAAAAAGAGAAATTGAAAATATGTATCTTTCTCGTTACGCTTGTTATTTAATTATTCAGAACTCTGATCCAAACAAAGAAATTGTTGCTCTTGGGCAAACATATTTTACTATTCAAACAAGAAGACAGGAAAAAACCGATCGGTTAATAGAGGATCAAAAAAGAGTTCACTTAAGGGGAGAAATTAAAAAACACAATACTTCACTAGCGGAAGCAGCTGACAACGCTGGGGTTAAGAATTATGGTAGATTTCAAAATTATGGTTACAAGGGGCTTTATGGTGGTCTTGGTGCCCAGGAAATTCATAAAATAAAAAAATTAAAAAAAACACATAAAATTCTTGATCACATGGGTAGCGAGGAGTTAGCGGCTAATTTATTTCGCGCAACTCAAACAGACGCTAAACTTAGACGTGAAAACATTGAAGGAGAAATGAAAGCGAATTTAACGCATTACGAAGTTGGTCAAAAAGTTAGAAAAACTATTGATGATCTTGGTGGAACTATGCCTGAAAAGCTTCCAGCAGCTGATGGAATTGAAGGGGTGAAAAGAAGAGTTAATAAAAGTAACGAAAAAAAGAAATTAAAAAAATAAGGAGCTTATATAGGTTAACACTATGCGGCTTTGTCGCATTTAAGATAAATACATGTTCCTATGCTATTGGTGCGGGGGTATATATTTATTTTTATTTGTAAAAGTAATAGGAAAATGGTAAGGTTAGGGTATAAATAATAATTAAAATTTAAAATCTATGGAATATTTTAGAAGAGATAATAGGTCTGGTGGCAGAGGTGATAACAGAAGGTTTAACGACCGTAGCTCTAGGCGACCAGAAATGCATAAGGCGGTTTGTAGTGAATGTGGTCGGGACTGCGAAGTTCCTTTTAGACCAACAGGAAGCAAGCCAGTTTTTTGTAGTAACTGTTTTGAAAATAAAGGAAACGTAAGCCCAAAAAGATCTGATAGAAGAGATTCAAGAAGATTTGGTGGCGATAAAAAAATGTATCAAGCAGTTTGTGATAAATGCGGTAAGGATTGCGAGGTTCCTTTTAGGCCAAGTAGTGACAAGCCAATTTATTGTGATAATTGTTTTGGCAAAGGAGACAAAGCAAAACCTCAAGATAAAGGAAATAAACAACTTGATGCAATAAATGATAAGTTAGATAAAATATTAAATCTTTTATCTGACGTTCCTCAGGGAAAAGTAGTTAAAGAACAAAAAGTTGCTAAGCAAGACAAGGTGAATTCCGAAGGAAGGGAGAGTGCCCTGGGGCAAATAAAAGAAATTAAAAAAACTAAACCTAAAAAACCAGTTAAAGCTAAAGAAAAAAAGGAAGCTTCCGTTAAAAAGGAAAAACCTAAAACCAAAGCTAAACCTAAGGCAAAACCAAAAGCTAAGACTGTAAAGGCTAAGCCTAAGCTAAAAAAGAAAAAATAAAAAATAATAAAAAAAGCACCGTTTTAAACGGCGCTTTTTTTGTAGTGATATTGACGAAAATGTTTTTAAAGTATTATAATTTAAAACCGTACATTAAATACTTTGTATAATGGGATTATGAAACAATATTAAAATTTAATAATTCAGAAAAGGATAAGACCTTATTTTATGTTGCGGGTTACGTTGACCATGCAAATAATGTAGGTGGAATTATAGATACTCTTACAGAGGGCGCCAGCAAATTAGCTAAATTAATTTCGTTAGAAATAAACGATATTAGCACGTTTTCTGTTTCGAAATCCAGTCGATATAAAAATACGAGAGTTTTTTATGTTGAGACTGAAATTGTTCCCGAAAACGCTCTTAGGCTTGATGGTGAATGGACGATGCAAAAATGGGTTGCTACATAGCAATTAATATTTTAAAACCTTAGGGTTAGTCGAAAAAATCGGCTAACCCTTTTTTATTTCCCAAAAGTTATTGACTTTTTGGTATAAAATTGATAAATTAATACTTCACTAAAAAATAACAAAAAACATTAATTTAAATTTGGAGGAAAGGTGATGAGAAAATTTTTTGTTTTATTTAGTTTGTTCTTTTTAATTTATTCTTTTGCCAGCGTGGCAACAGCTAGTGAATATATGGCTTTGAATACTGATTGGGGAACCGATGTTTTTATAAGAAAACTTCCGACTCAGAAAAGTGAGAAGATTGGTATAATCTGGGGAACTGAGTTTTATGGCCAAAGCTTTATAAAACCAACTGGTAAAACAGATGGTGAATGGATTCAGATTGAGTCAATATATTTTGGCTGGCCTGAGAAAATAAAACCAGAAGTTAGATATGGTTGGGT
>Ga0233446_1000430_pt1 | contig 46069 bp, 42 predicted proteins | sample SI_124_October20_4_FD_182780 | JGI IMG/M metagenome (GOLD analysis project Ga0233446, IMG submission 182780) | Seawater microbial communities from Saanich Inlet, British Columbia, Canada - SI_124_October2016_120_MG | ecosystem: Environmental > Aquatic > Marine > Inlet | place: Canada: British...
AGATCTGAGCGATTGGGAGCGGGTAGTACGGCATCAAGAGAATCCAAAACATGAAGTGACTGTGGGGATGATTGGCAAGTATATGGATCTGACTGAGGCCTATAAATCCCTCTCCGAGTCGTTGATCCATGCCGGAATCCACACCGATACCAAAGTAAAGATTGAATACCTCGACTCCGAGTCACTGGAGCAGGGTGACCTCTCCTCGCTGGATGGGCTCGATGCGATCTTGGTACCGGGCGGTTTTGGTAAGCGTGGTGTCGAAGGGAAGATCATCGCAGCACAAGTGGCACGTGAGCAGAAAATCCCATACCTCGGCATCTGCCTCGGTATGCAGGTGGCAGTGATTGAGTATGCGCGCCACATAGCGGGGATGGAGCGTGCCCACAGTACAGAGTTTGACCCTGAGACACCCAACCCAGTGATCGCACTGGTCACCGAGTGGGAGGCAGCGGACGGCTCTATTGAACAGCGAGATAAAGACTCTGATCTTGGCGGTACCATGCGTCTCGGTGGGCAGACCTGCCAGCTGGGTGAAGGCACCTTGGCCCGTAAACTCTATGGCGCAGATGAGATTGTTGAGCGCCACCGTCACCGTTATGAGGTGAATAGCCAAATCGTACCTAAACTGGAGGCTGCAGGGTTGGTCTTCTCGGGCCGCTCTGCCGATGGAGAGCTGGTGGAGATGGTAGAGCTGAGAGATCACCCTTGGTTTGTTGCTTGTCAGTTCCACCCAGAGTTCACCTCCACCCCGCGTGAGGGACACCCACTCTTTAGTGGATTTGTCTCCGCCGCACTGAATCATCAGCTGAACCAGCAATAAAACTATCAATAAAACCATGGATAAGCGTATGCAACTGTGTGGGTTTGAGGTCGGGCTGGAGCAGCCACTATTCCTGTTAGCGGGCCCCTGTGTGATCGAGAGTGAGCAGTTGGCGATTGATAGTGCAGGTCAGCTGAAAGAGATGACTGAGCGTTTGGGGATCCCCTTTATCTACAAATCCTCCTTTGATAAGGCCAACCGAACCTCCGTAGATGCCTACCGTGGCCCTGGAATTGAGGAGGGGTTGCGTATTCTTGCCCAGGTAAAGGCTGAGATTGGGGTTCCGGTGATCACCGACGTGCATGAGGATACCCCGCTGGATGAGGTGTGTGCGGTGGTGGATGTGCTACAGACCCCCGCCTTTCTCTGCCGTCAGACCAACTTTATCCAGAATGTCGCGAAGCAAGGGCTGCCTGTCAACATTAAGAAGGGGCAGTTTCTCTCCCCGTGGGATATGAAGAATGTGACCGATAAGGCCAAGGCGACGGGTAATCAGCAGATTATGAGCTGTGAACGCGGCGCCAGTTTTGGTTATAACAATCTGGTGACCGATATGCGCTCTCTTGCAGTGATGCGTGATACCGACTGCCCCGTGGTGTTTGATGGTACCCACTCCGTGCAGCTGCCCGGTGGGCAGGGCGGCAGCTCGGGTGGGCAGCGTGAGTTTGTTCCGGTGTTGGCCCGTGCAGCAGTGGCGGCGGGTGTTGCAGGACTGTTTATGGAGACGCATCCAGACCCAGACAAGGCGTTGTGTGATGGCCCTAACGCATGGCCGTTGGGTGAAATGGAGTCTCTGCTGGGGACGCTTAAAGAGATTGATGAGGCGGTGAAGCGTAATGGTTTTGCTGAGATGGAGCTGTTAAAGTAAGGCGCTCCAGTGGTGTTAATTGACTGCTCCACCAGCACACCAGCCGGATGACCAGGCCCACTGCAGGTTATACCCCCCCAACCAGCCTGTCACATCCATCACCTCCCCAACAAAATAGAGTCCAGGCTCTTTTTTAGACTCCATGGTCTTGGAGGAGAGTTCATCACAATCAACCCCTCCCAGTGTCACCTCTGCGGTCCGGTACCCTTCAGTGCCGTTAGGCTGAATCGTCCACCGTTGTAGTTGCTCGCTAACCTCTTCCAACTCCTGTTGTGACAAACTGCGTAGTGGGCGCTCAGCCTGCTGTTGAGTCAGCAGTAACGCGACCAGCCGCTTTGGCAGGAGCTTGTTGATGCAGCTCTTTAGCTGGCTGTTAGGGTGTGACTGTTGCTCAGTGGTGAGGTGTTCGATAAGGTCAAGATCAGGCAGCAGCTTGATCTCAATACTCTCTCCGGGCTTCCAGTAGGAGGAGATCTGCAGAATCGCTGGGCCACTCAGTCCACGATGGGTAAAGAGCATATTCTCCCGGAACTGGTTACGCTCACTGCTCACAACCACCTCCACAGCAATACCCGATAGTGTGCCAAAGCGTTCTCGATCCTGAGCGTGTAGTGTGAACGGTACCAGCCCTGCAGTGGTGGGCCGGATGGTGTGTCCAAACTGCTTGGCAATGCGGTACCCCAGTGGTGAGGCCCCCATTTTGGGAATCGATAGCCCCCCGCTTGCGATCACCAAAGAGCGGCCTTGAACGGCCTGTTTGTCTGTCTGAATCGTAAACTGTTGATCCACTTTTTCAATGGACTCAATCTTGGTGTTGAGCTGAATGGTGATGTCGGCCTTGCGGCACTCACTCAGCAGCATGTCGAGAATATCTCGTGCACTCTCATCACAGAAGAGCTGACCATGGTCGCGTTCATGATAGGGGATCTGGTGCTCCTCCATCATCGCAATAAAGTCCCACTGAGTAAAACGGCTCAGTGCTGATTTACAGAAGTGGGGGTTGTGTGAGAGATAGTTCTCTGCGCTCACCTCATAATTGGTGAAGTTACAGCGTCCACCACCGGCAATCAAAATCTTCTTTCCCGCCTTCTCTGCATGGTCGAGCAGAATCACCTTGCGCCCGCGTCGTCCGGCATGAATAGCGCACATCAGCCCAGAGGCGCTGGCACCGATAATAACAACATCAGTTTGTAGGGTAGAGGACATGGTTGAGGATTGTACCGCACTCAACAGTTTTCCTATTCTGAATCCTGAAGGGTGCGCACTCTCTGGTATAATGCGCCGCACTAAACGGACCATAATATAATTAATCAAATAGATAGGAATGCCCAACCATGTCTGAAATTACCAAACTCGTTGCTCGTCAAATTGTTGATTCCCGCGGAAACCCCACTGTAGAGGTAGATGTCACTGTCGCCTCCGGTGCAATGGGACGTGCCGCAGTACCTTCTGGTGCCTCTACGGGGTCTCGCGAGGCGGTTGAATTGCGTGATGATGATAAGAGTAAATATGGTGGTAAAGGGGTACTGAATGCGGTTGCCAACGTTAATGGAGAGATCAATGATGCGCTGAAGGGCCGCGAGGTTACCGATCAGACAGGGATTGATCAGACCATGATTGATCTGGATGGTACCGAGAACAAGGGTCGATTGGGTGCCAATGCACTGTTGGCGGTATCCATGGCGGCTGCACATGCGGCGGCCAATGAGCAGCAGATTCCGCTCTACCGTTACTTGACTCCAAATGCCCCGTATAAAATGCCAGTACCGATGATGAATATCATCAACGGTGGTGAGCATGCTGACAACAGTATCGATCTACAGGAGTTTATGATTCTGCCTGTGGGTGCGGGTTCTGTGACTGAGGCGGTACGCTATGGTGCTGAGGTATTCCATGCACTAAAAGGGGTGCTGGCCGCACAGGGGATGAATACCGCAGTGGGGGATGAGGGCGGCTTTGCACCGAACCTCTCCTCCAATGAGGCGGCGATTGAGGTGATCCTAGAGGCGATTGAGAAGGCAGGGTTCAAGGCGGGTAGTGAGATGTATCTCGGTCTTGACGCGGCCAGCTCTGAGTTCTATCAGGATGGAAAGTACAACCTCGCCTCTGAGGGTAAGGTGATGGACTCTACCGGAATGATCGATGTGCTTGAAAGTTGGGTCGATCAGTACCCGATTCTTACCATTGAGGATGGTCTGGATGAGGGTGACTGGGATGGCTGGAAGCAGCTTACTGAGCGCCTCGGTAGCAAGGTCCAGTTGGTAGGTGATGATCTGTTTGTAACCAACACCAAGATCTTGCAAGAGGGTATTGATAAGTCCATCGGTAACTCCATTCTGATCAAGGTCAACCAGATCGGTACCCTGACCGAGACTCTGGCCGCTATTCAGATGGCGAAGGATGCAAACTACACAGCCGTGGTTTCACACCGCTCGGGTGAGACAGAAGATGTGACCATCGCTGATCTGGCTGTTGCCACCAGCGCGGGTCAGATCAAAACCGGATCTCTCTCTCGCTCCGACCGTGTAGCCAAGTACAACCAGCTGATCCGTATCGAAGAGCAGTTGGGTGCGGATGCTCAGTATGCAGGGTTGAGTGCTTTCTATAATCTGCCTCACCTTAACGCTTAACGCGGTTCTGTCAGGCCATCAGCGGTGACACAGCTTCGTCCGTTTTTTATCGGCTTGCTGCTGTTGCTGGTGGTGCTGCAGTATAAGCTCTGGTTTTCGGAGAAGGGGGTGCCCCGTCTCTGGGAGATGGAAGGTGCCATCGTCGAACAGATCGATCTCAATGAGCAGTTGGAGGCGTGTAACCGCGTGTTGCGTGCAGAGGTGATTGACCTCAAGAGTGGCCGCGAGGCGCTGGAGGAGCGGGCGCGTAGTGATCTGGGTATGGTCAAGCCGGGAGAGATTTTTGTCTCACTGGTGGATGATACCGCCACCCCACGCTTGGGTATTGACCAACGTGGTCAGTGTGAACAGGTGATTCAGTAATGGGGGCCGCAATCTGGGGGGTAGTGCCTGCAGCTGGGATCGGTACGCGGATGCAAGCAGATCGCCCCAAACAGTATCTACGGCTGGCAGGAAAAACGGTGATTCAACACAGCATTGAACGTCTACTCTCGCTGGAGTGTGTTGAGGGGGTGGTGGTCTCTATCGCTGCGGATGACCCTTGGTGGCCCACGCTGGAGTGGAGTGATGCCTCCAAAATAGCAGTGGTAGAGGGGGGGGCAGAGCGTTCAGATTCGGTACTCCATGCGCTGGATTGGCTTGCTGGAAATGAACAGGTAACTGACTCTTGGGTCTTAGTACATGATGCGGCACGCCCCTGCTTGAGCCAACAAGATCTGCTGGCGCTGATTGATGGCGTTAAGGCCGATCCGGTGGGTGGCATACTGGCTGCCCCTGTAGCGGATACCTTGAAGCAGGCTGGAACTGATCAAACCATTGTAGCAACGGTAGATCGCTCCACCTTGTGGCGTGCACTCACCCCACAGATGTTCCGTCTGGGAATGTTAAGGGATGCACTACAGCAGAGCCATATTGCGGGTGACCCTGTAACAGATGATGCGCAGGCCATTGAACGCTTGGGACACGCCCCACAACTGATTGAGGGGAGTGCCAGCAATCTGAAGATTACCCATCCTGGAGACTTGATAGTGGCAGAGGAAATTCTACGAGGATTAGAGCAGTGAGGATAGGCCACGGTTACGATGTGCACGCATTTGAGGCGGGGGATCATCTGATGTTGGGGGGGGTGCGCATTCCCTATAGCAAAGGGTTTAAGGCCCACTCCGATGGGGATGTGGCAATCCATGCGCTGTGTGATGCGCTGTTGGGTGCCGCTGCATTGGGGGATATCGGTCAGCTCTTCCCCGATCATGATCCGCAGTATGAAAACAGGGATAGCCAGATCTTTCTGCGGGAGGTGATGCAGCGGATCACCCAGGCGGGGTATCGGCTGGGTAATGTTGATCTCACCATTGTCGCGCAGGCCCCAAAGATGGCGCCTCATATCCCTGCGATGCGAACGGTGTTGAGTGAAGTGCTGCAGACTGAATTGAACTGTGTCAGTGTTAAGGCCACCACCACAGAACGGCTCGGTTTTGTCGGGCAAGAGCAGGGTATTGCGGTTTATGCGGTTACACTATTGGAGAGCGTCTGATGTCTGTTGATCAACTTCCCTATGCACATGGTGGCCCAGTAGCCACTGCCAAGGTGCGTAGTTGTCCCGAAGACTTTCAAGTCTATGAAGATCTCGGTTTTGAACCTACGGGTGAGGGGCAGCACCGGATGATCGAGATTGAAAAGCGTGACCTCAATAGTGATTGGGTCGCCTCTCAAATTGCTCAGCTGACCGGGGTAAAGAAGCGGGACGTGGGTATGGCTGGGTTGAAAGACCGTTATGCGGTAACTCGCCAATGGTTCTCGGTCGATAGTGCAGGTAAAGAAGACCCAGAGTGGAAATCATTAGAGGGGGTGGTGCATGAAGGGCAGCGCTTAAGCGTGCTGCAGGTGCAGCCACATAACCGCAAGATTCGTCGTGGTGCGCTGCAGGGAAACCGCTTCCAACTACTGCTACGTGATCTGGAGGGTGACAATAGTGATGTTGAGGCGAGGCTGACTCAGATCCAGCAGCATGGTGTCCCCAACTATTTTGGAGAGCAGCGTTTCGGACGTGGTGGCGGCAATGTTGATAAGGGGTTGGAGATGTTCAGGCGTGAATATCGCCCCAGAAGTCGTCATGAGCGGGGTATGCTGCTCTCGGCGGTACGCTCTGAGATCTTTAACCGCGTCTGCGCTGCCCGTATTGAGCAGGGGAGTTGGGATCAAGCGCTACTGGGGGATATCTTTGCGCTGGACCGCAGTCGCGCCAGCTTCCAGAGTGAAGAGATTGATGAGGAGATTCTACGTCGGATTGCGGAGCATGATATCCACCCCTCTGGGCCGCTCTGGGGTAGAGGCGATTTAGGGACTGGCCACGAGGTGGCTCAGCTGGAACAGACTATTGTTACTGAGCTTGAAGAGCTGCGGCTAGGGCTGGAGCAGGCAGGGCTGGAGCAGGATCGTCGTGCCCTGCGCTTGGTGCCGCAAGAGATGCGTTGGGAGTGGGTCGAACCTAGCCAGCTCCAGCTCAACTTCTGGTTGCCTGCGGGTAGCTATGCCACCGTGATCCTGCGGGAGTTGCTGGACTATTAGCGCGTGAACCTAGATTGAGCTACTGCTCTCGTAGTGCATCCAGTTCACGGTTGACCAGTTCAACATCCCCCAGATTATACTCAACCAGCTTGCGAAGGTGAGTCATGCTGTCGATATCGATCTCTTCGCAGATGATGCCTACGCGGTTCTCTTTTTTATGAGCAATCGAGCCGAACATCACAATCTTTGTCTGCTCGGTGGCATCTAGTTTGATGATCAATTTACAGGGGGTTCCTGCCTCTGGTGTGGCACCTGTGCAGGCTCCAATCAGAGCGCCTCGGAGTGAGATGTCGAATAGCTCACAAGTGTGTCGTTGTTTGTCAAACTCAAAGTCAACGATGTAGTCAAAGTGGACTCGATGGTGGTTTCGGTGCTCAGTCATAATATATAGGCTCCAGCCTTTGTTTAATGCTTCGTTCTTGCTTGTCGATAGTAACACTGAAGGGAGAAAGCAGGTATCTACTGCTGGTGTGTGCGTTTTAACAGCACATAGAGTGCGCCAGTCCCCCCGTCACGCTGCCGTGCTGAACAGAAGGCAAGCACCTCCGGCTGTTGTCGTAGCCACTGGTTGACCCAGCTCTTCAATATCGGTGTCTGCTCGGCAGAGCGATTGCCCTTACCGTGGATTAGACGAAAGCAGCGCAGCTGTCGGTAGAGAGCATGTTGTAGCAGTTGCTGTAGCTCACTGTTGGCCTGTGCTGTAGTTAGACCATGTAGATCTAGCTCCAAGTCGGAACAGAAGGCCCCTTTTTTTAGCTTTTGCAGGGTGGAGTGGGGGAGGTTGTCCCGCACATAAAATAGTACCTCTTCGGCCTCGACGGCTGGGGCAGGCTCTAGAGCTTGGGTTGATTCATCATACCAACGCTTTGGAAGGTCGTGCTCGTTCTGTTGGGTAGAGTGAGGTTGGGGCTTTTCCGGGGCTAAATCAGCGCGGTCGGAATTTTTGAGTCGGCGCACCCCCTTGTTCATTTTCCGAAACAGGGCGATATCTTCATCGCTGATATCCATCACTATTTGGAGAAGAGGTTACGCCACCACCGTTTGCGGTTGCCGGGAAGGGGCTGTACTGGCTGCAGATCAACGGGCTGCTCACGGGAGAGTACCCAGCCCGGTAGTGGTGGGTTTTCACTAGAGCCGCAGGAGACTCCCAGATTATTTGGGTCGTAGATCTTCACCATAGTGGGAATTTCGGCGTGGTTGGTGTAGACAATGCCGCAGATGCGCTCATCATGCTCTCTACGCAACAGCAGATCAATCTCCTGGATAAAGTCGATAAACGCCGCTGCGGTGACATGACTGGTGGGTGGTGCCTCACCGATGGCGTAGATATACCAAGACTCATGAGACCCCTGCTGGAGTTGCTCCCAAAATTGAGTGAGGTCATCCCACTGCAGCAGGCTGTTGAATAGCCCGTTAAAGGTTTGCTGATAACTGGTTTCCATCACCCTATTTTACCGGAATGGAGGCCTGTTGTGGTACCTGCCCGCTCTGCCACCTGGTTTGTGCCCACTGCCATAGCGCCTCTATTGAGCCGACTGCTGGAGGCGGGTGCCCCAAAAAGGTGAGGGCCTGAGTCAGGTTTGCTATTGGAGTGTCTAGATTGAGTGGTGCAGCCTGGTTCTGTTTACTGAGTTTCTGCCCCTCAACTGTAACCGCAATGGGGAGATGCCCATAGCGTGGTGTTGGGTAGTGGAGTTGTTGTTGTAGAGCGATCTGACGAGGGGTGGAGTCAAGCAGGTCACAGCCACGCACCACATCAGTCACCCCCTGTAGCTTGTCATCAACCACAACCGCCAGCTGGTAGGCGTAGAGTCCATCTGCGCGACGGATGATAAAGTCACCAATCTCTGTGCCGAGATCCCACAGTTGATCTCCTTGCCAGAGATCTTTGAAGGTGACCTGTTGTGGTGAGGTACGCAATCGAACGGCGTGTTGTTGCAGAGGGTGGTCGGCATGGTGGCAGTAACCGGGGTAGACTCGTTTGCCATGCAGGCTGCTGCGTGAACAGTGGCAGCCGAAAACCACCCCTTGCTGATGCAGCTGCTCCAGAGCATGTTGGTAGTGGTGACTGCGTTGGCTTTGGTATAGCACACTACGGTCCCAATGTAGTTGATGACGCTCCAGTGCCTTCAAAATCTTATCGCTAGCGCCCGGGATGGTTCTGGGGGGATCCAGATCCTCAATACGGACCAGCCACTCCCCATGGTGGATTTTTGCCTCCAGAAAGCTGCCAACAGCGGCCACCAGTGAGCCAAAGTGGAGGGGGCCAGTGGGGGAGGGGGCAAAACGCCCTATATAGTCTTGGGTAGGGGGAGTGATCTGTTGTACCAATTTATTCTGTTGAATGGTTTTTTGTCAAAATTTAGAGCCGCACTATTATGCAGAATAGTTACGGTTGATGTAGAGTAATTCAAAAGGGTGGTGTGAAGAGGCCTCCTGAATTCACGTGATGAAATAGAAATAAGGTACAGCCTAGAGTCTGGGTGCCGTGTCTGTTGCTGCTGAAATGCTGCACAGAGAGTCTGTTGCTGTTGTAGGCATAGTTTGTGCTATGCAGTCTGAGTGTGTCAAAAAAAGAGAGATTTTGAACAATGTCGAGCGAAGAGTTAAAAGGGTTTCTGGCAAATTGGCTGGCTGAAATTGATGAGTTCTCACTCAAGAGTCTGCATCATCGGCTGGTAGAGAATGGCGTCTGCAAAAAGGGGGTCTCCAAGCGGGAGCTCTCCCGGATTTTGGTGGAGCTTGAAGATGAAGAGGTGCTGAGTCTGATTCGAATTGATGAGTTTGATGAAGATGACCCTTTCAGAGAGAGCCCCATCTGGACCGCCTTCAAAAACGATTAACTCCTGTTTACCCCCCCTATCTTTAGGCAATTTTACAGGAGATGGCGGGATTTAACCTCCCCGAGAGCTTGGATTTACGTATAAACGGCTCTCCCACCCATAGTCGAGAGGCATCAAGGTCTGAGAAGATCTCCGTAGGGAAAGAGGGGGGGGATACTGCGCTGTACTGCAGAAGCAGTTGCTGCATTAGCGGGTCGGTTGTAACAATAGCGAGCCTTATGTTGGGGTTGGAGAGAGAGGCCGCATAATCCATCGCGGCGATCAGTTCAACCTCTTGATCGGTTACTTGTGACCCAGCGATCTCTAAGAAATCATTAATGACGTACTGGATATCATCATAACGCGGGTCAGCCGCGATCTCCTCAATGGCTTGGAGAATATCACTGCCTGTCACTTGGCCGCTATATTTTCGGTAAACACCGTGCTGTTCCCAACTGTTTTTGTATGGCATTTTTTTAGCTATTATCAATAAAATATTGAGCTTGATGGTGCCAGAGTTGCCACCTCTAGATCAATCTATTTCCTTTTGGTTGCAACTGTAATAAAAATTATAGGCTCAGCGTAAAATGGAGCCATATGACGTGCAATTTTTGCTGGCCAACGGTTAATTTTGTAGTATTGTGTAATAGTGCTAATGATTATTTGCTTTCTGTCGATAATCAATAAACAGTGTGAACTGCTGCCGTAGTCATCATAGCCAAAGGGTGTAGTAGAAGTGGGGTTCTTTGTGCTATGACGACTGTCTCTCCTTCGCATAAAGCGATTGGAGCTTGCCCGGGATGCAATATCCCGGGCTTTTTTATGTCTGCTACTTTTGTCGGCTATTTTTGCCCGCTATTTTTTCAACTGCTCCAGCACCTGAAACGGGTTCTCGCGCTCTTTGCTCGGTAGTTCTGTAGCGTCCTGCAGAAACTGTGTAGCACCGCACTGGTCAGCCGCATGGTTAGCAATGACCGGAATTGCAAGAATTAACTCATCCTCGATAAAGTCTCGTAGGGAGAAGGTCTTCTCATCTACCAGTAGTGCTTCATACTCTTCGGGTAGCGTCTCCTCTTCGGCCTCCTTTACGATCAATGCCATATTGAACGGGCTCTCGATGGTGATATCCATCGGCTCCATGCAGCGTTGGCAGTTGAGCTGTAGGGTTGCCTCTACGCTGCCACAGAGGATAGGGAGGTTGGACTCATCCAGAGTGAATAGAAGTTTAACCGTGAGGTTACCGCTCTCATTGGCGAGCATAGAGCAGGCGCGTTCAAATTCACGAATTGCGAGTGTCTGTTGGATCGATTTACCGTTGCGGGCAAAGTTGATAGGGGAGATCTGGTCGGGAAAGTTTTCGGACATAACAAATGATATAATTGGGTTAAAATTTAACCTATAGTAATCGAAAATGCACCTCCCATTACCACTTGTTCTTGGTTCCAGCTCACCTTTCAGAAAAGAGCTCCTCTCACGCCTGCAACTCCCTTTTGAGTGCGCCTCTCCAGACATTGATGAGCATGAGCTAGAGGGGGAGTCCCCGCAGCAATTGGTAAAGCGTCTGGCGATTGAAAAAGCGCAGGAGGTGGCGAAGAGCTTTCCGGCCCATCTGGTGATTGGCTCAGATCAGGTGGCTGTCAACGACGGGAAAATACTGGGCAAGCCCGGCAGCTTTGAGAAGGCGGTTGAGCAGCTCTCGATGGCATCAGGGAAGGTGGTACAGTTCTATACGGGGCTGACGTTGATGAATAGTCAAACAGGGGTTCAACAGTCTGAGGTGGTACCGTTTGCGGTCCACTTTCGTGCGTTGAGTGAGGTGCGAATTGCGCGTTACCTCCAAGCTGAAGAGCCCTACAACTGTGCCGGTAGCTTCAAGTCTGAGGGGCTGGGGATTACCCTGTTTGAGCGTCTGGAGGGGAGTGATCCCAGCGCCTTGATGGGGCTGCCACTGATCCGTCTGGTTAGGATGCTGGAGCAGGAAGGGGCAAAATTTCCCTGATCGTGCTGATCTGCTCAATGCAGGCGAGCGGGTTGTGTTGGTGTAGTCGCTCAGCAGCATGTACCCCGTAACAGACCCCAATGGAGGCGACCTCCGCACGGGTTGCCATCTCTAGATCATATTCGGTATCCCCTACGATCACAGCGGCCTCAGCAGGGATCGATAGCTCCTGTAGAATCTCATGAACCATCTGTGGGTGTGGTTTGGACTGTGTCTCATCAGCGCAGCGGGTGGCATCAAAGGTGGATTCCAGCAGAGTATCTTTCAGTACCAGATCTAAGCCACGACGACTCTTGCCAGTGGCGACAGCGATTTTGATACCATCCCCCTGTAAGCTATTCAGCAGCTCCAACACACCGGGAAAGAGGCTCTCTTGCCCCTGTGAGATATGGAACCAGTGGTTGCGGTAGTGGTCTGCCAGTTGCTTTGCAAAGGCCGTATCACTGCCGGGATAGAGCATGGTAACCGCCTCAACCAGCCCGAGACCGATGACATTGCTCACCTCGCTATCACTGCGCGGCTCTAATGCCATATCGCGGATGGCACGCTGCATACAGTTTACGATCGACTGCTCGGAATCCATCAAGGTGCCATCCCAGTCAAAAATGATCAGTCTGGCGGGTTGGGTTAGAAATGACGACACGATTCCTGCTCCTGTAACTGCGTCAATACCCGTGTCAGCGCATCGGGCAGTGGTGCCTCCAGCCGTACCGTAGTGCCATCATTGGGGTGGGGAAAGTTCAGCTGTTGAGCATGCAGAAAGAGACGCTTGAGCCCCAGCTTCCCCATTTGCTGATTGAAGTCTGGGTCGCCGTAACGCTCATCCCCCGCCAGAGGGTGGTCGATATGGTTGCCATGCACACGAATCTGGTGGGTGCGTCCGGTAATGATTTCCACCTCTGCCAGGGTTGCGCTTTCGCAGGCGATTTGTGGATGAAAATGGCTCTCTGCCTCTTTTCCCTCAGGATCGACTCGGACCATACGCTCACCAGAGCGCAACACATTCTTCTTCAGTGGGGCCAGTACGGTTTTGCTCTTGCGCATCTTACCCTTTACTAAAGCCAGATAGCGCTTCTCAATACGATGTTCACGAATGGCATCGTGCAGAAAGCGTAGTGCACTGCGCTTCTTTGCAACCAGTAGCACCCCAGAGGTGGCCCGGTCAATGCGGTGAACCAGCTCATAGCGACTTGCCTCCTCGCGTAGCGCACGTAGCGCCTCAATCACCCCGTAGCGAATTCCGCTACCACCATGGACTGCCATGCCTGAGGGCTTGTTGATGGCAAGCAGCCATGCATCCTCATAGAGGATTGCATCTTCAATCCATGCCACCGACTTTGCTGGAGGGGGTGTCTTCTCATCGGCCACTCGCACAGGAGGGATACGTACCTGATCGCCCGCCTGTATTCGGTAGGTGGGTTTGATCCGTTTCTTGTTGACCCGCACCTCGCCCTTGCGCAGGATGCGGTAGACACGGCTTTTGGGCACCCCCTTGAGATAGGTGATGAGGAAGTTGTCGATGCGCTGCCCTTGCTGATCATCATCGATCTCTACAAAGTGGACGCTGTTGGATGGGTTCTCTTGCATGGTGCTATTTTAGCCGATCTACAAAATCTCCATCAGAGTAGATCTTGAGAGCGGAAGAGTGAGATAATGGGGACATTATTTAGCTGAATTAAGGAGTGCCACAATATGAAAATAATCTCTCTGTTGTTACTTCTACTCCTACAGCCACTCCACGCGCAGGAGAGCGCGGAAAAACCACGCTGCCTACTGCTCTACTCCTACCATGTAGGGTACGCTTGGAATGATGGTGTGGATGAAGGGGCAACCCGCACACTGGCTGACCAGTGCACAATTCGCCGCTTCTATCTTGATAGCAAACGTAATCCCGACCCAAAGACCATACGCAGTAAGGTCGATGAGGTGATGGGGGTGGTGATGGCATGGCAGCCCGATGTCATGATTGCAGTTGATGATAATGCCTCAAAATATGTGGTCGCCCCTTACTTCAAAGGGAGTGATACTCCCGTTGTCTTTTGTGGGGTGAACTGGACTGCAGAGTCCTATGGTTACCCCTATCGTAATGTGACAGGGATGGTTGAAGTGGCCCCGATAGATGCACTGCTTGAGCAGACTGCAGAGGCCATGCGCCCCCTATTGCAAGAGCGCTCCTTCAACCAGATCAAAGCACACTTTATTGATGCTGATCGTCTCAGTGCGCGTAAGATTTTCGCCTATTTCAAGAGGGCCTTTGATCAACGCGGTATAACGCTAGAGCCCCATTTTGTGGATGACTTTGATGCGTGGAAATCGGCCTACCAGCATGCACAGAGGGATGATCTGATACTGCTGATTAACCATGCAGGAATTGAAGATTGGGATCAGCAGGCCGCTCAGCAGTTTGTTGAGCAGGAGGGGAAAACCTTCTCCGTTACCAACCATGACTGGATGCGGTCACTGGTAGCGATGACCGTAGCCAAGGTGCCACAGGAGCAGGGGGAGTGGGCGGCAGCGGCAGCGATCAAAATTCTTCAGGGCAGCCCAATCTCTGGAATCCCCATTACACGCAATCGCCAGATGATCCGCTTTATCAATCCTCGGCTCCTCTCTCGAGTGGGCGTCAGCCTGCCTCAATCCCTGTTGGATGGAGCCAGAGTGGTCCGCTAGGGGGATGATTGATGACAAAATTACAGAAAAGCCTGAAGCCACTGTTCTACTTCCATCTCAAAGGTGGATTGCTATCGCTGCTATTGGCCGTGCTCTCTATCGGTGGTGCAACCTATGTCTTCTCGGAAAAAGCCCTGATCTCTTCGGTGAAACAGAACCTGTTGACCAATGCCGCCTTCCGAAAAGAGCGTATTGTCGCTCTTGTGAAACAGCAGCGCCACTGGATGAAGAGTGCAGCAGAGAATCCTGAGCTGGTAACCAGCGCAGGGCAGTTGATAGCGACCTACCAAGAGAAGGGGGGAGACTCCAACGCCTACCGCTGGTTACGGGATCGCTTTCGTAGTGAGTATCGGGTGTTGACTCATGTAGGGGGGGTGAGTGACCTGTTTCTGTTGACCCCGCAGGGGGAGCTGGCCTTTTCACTGCAGCCAGAACAGCATGACTTGGGGGAGGACCTTACTGAAAACGGTTTTTTTGGGGCCAGTATTTTCTCTCAGTTGATTGACCGAGTCTCTGCGGGGGAGGAGGTGGCGATCTCAGATTATGGCGATGTAGCATTTCTGGGGCGCTCTGTGATGTTGATGGGGGCTCCGTTGTATGCCCCCTATTCGGCACCAGGGGAGGGGCCAGTGGGTATATTGGTGCGCCCCTTCTCTATCGACTGGCTACATGAGATGTTAAGTGATTACAGTGGATTGGGGGAGACAGGAGAGGTTGTTATTGGGCAGCGTGAACGACGGGGAGAGGCGTATGGTGCGCGTCTGATTAGCCTGTTTCGAAACGAGGATAGTGGGCAATCTGAAGCCTGTAGCGCATTAATGAACAGCCGAAAACAGCAGTTCCCAATGTGGCGGGCGATTCAAAAAGTGCCAGGCTCTGGTTGGGTTATCGACTCTAGATGTAGGCGCATTTATGCCGCTTGGGACTGGATTCCCGAGTTGAACTGGGGGATGGTGGTCAGGCAGGCAGAGTCTGAAGTGCTTCAACCCATTCAACAGCTGCGGCAGCGGGTACTGCTTGCGGTGCTGCTATCACTGAGTCTACTGGTCTGGCTGGCACAGCGTCAGGCACGTCAACTGGCTGAGCCGATTGAACAGTTGACGGTAGCAGCGGAGCGTAATCGCGAACAACAGGTTGAGTTTGAAATAGAGAGTGGCGGTTTACAGGTTCGGGAGGTAAACCTACTGAGTCTGGCGATACAGCGCTTGGTCTATGAGCTGCGTACTCATGAGCAAGAGCTGGAAAGTACCGTTGAGAGACGTACCCAGGATCTAAAGCAAGAGAAACAGTTTATTGAATCGATCATCGAATCTATGGAAGAGGGGATGGTGGTCGCCAACCCAGATGGAGAGATTCTCCGGGGAAACACAAAGATTCGGCAGTTATTGGGAGAGGACCCTGTAGGCAGCATGTTGCAGCAGCTGCTTGAGCAAGAGGAGGGGGAGCGTGCTGCACAACGGTTGTTAACGGCTACGGGTGAACATATCCCAGTGCATGTCACAGAGACTCAGCTCTCACTGGAGCAGCAGCATGATCAGCAACCATTGCGTTTGGTGCTTATATTTGACCTCAGAGAGCGGGTGCGTGCTGAGGAGCAGAACCAGTACCTCGCCTTTCAATCGGGGGTAGCTGAAATGAGTGGAGTGGTGCTGCACAATATTGGAAATATGCTGGTAGGGATGAATGACTCAGTCTATAAAGGGCGTAACAGCTTGGAGATGCTAGAGCAGATATTGAGAGGATTGAAGGCTCTGCAGCACAGACAAAAGGGGGTCGGGCTTGGAGAAGATGAGCTGCAGCGAGCCTTGGAGATCGTTACAGGCACTATGGATGAACTTATCGGGCCTTCTGGCTTAGTTGGCGAGTTTGACTTCATGGAGAACGGGTTTAATCGTATGGGGGAGGTTATTCAAAAATACCGCAATGCTTCCAGTATTGAGAAGGTCGCTACACGTACTGCGTTACTGCCTATGCTAGAGGATGCTGGGGTGCTGGTTCAGGGCCGTTATCAGAAGGCAGAGGTAGCGTTGACCATTGATTGTGCCTCTTCGGTGGAGTTGCGTATTCATAGAAACTTAGCCATTCAAGCGCTTGTGAACCTATTAAATAATGCATTAGAGGCGGTTGAGGAGCGTAGATTTCAAGAGTCGACGATGCAAGGTCAAGTCAAGGTGCTTGTCTCTACCAGAGCGGGAGAGCTGGAGCTGCTTGTGATGGATAATGGTTGTGGTATTGAAGCCGAGCGGCAGAGCGAAATTTTTCAGATGGGGAGCTCCTCCAAAAAATATAGTGGAGGCTATGGGCTGCATACGGTAGGCAATTTCATCAACTCACTGGGAGGCACAATCCATGTGGAGAGTGAGGGGCATAATTGTGGTACGACCATCAGAATAGTGATTCCAACTTCTATGTGAGCTACCCCCAGATTTTTATTTGCCATCGTTAATTTGCGGTGTATGATGGGGATATGGGTAAAAATCTGACAATTATCATGATTTTTGTTTTTGCCTCCGCATTTATGCTGGGCATGGTAGACGCACGTTGGTTTGAAGCTAAAGAGGAGTGGGTGATGGATCACAATAGTAACGCTACTGCTGTGGAGAAAGCGGTCTTTGCTGGTGGCTGTTTTTGGTGTATGGAACCCCCCTTTGAGAAGCTAGCAGGGGTGGTGGATGTGGTCTCAGGGTATACCGGAGGGAGTGTCGAAAACCCCACTTATCAGCAGGTGATTAGTGGAGGAACGGGGCATCTAGAGGCGATTGAGGTCACCTTTAACCCAAATAAAATAGCGTACCAAACCTTGGTTGACACCTTCTGGAGACAGATCGACCCCACCGATGATGGAGGCTCTTTTGTCGATCGGGGCACTCAATATCGTTCTGCAATCTTCTATCTGAGTGAGAAGCAGAGGGAGGTGGCTGAGGCCTCGAAGCAGGCACTCGACCAGTCGGGTCGTTATAGTAGCTCGGTGGTGACTGGGATTGCCCCAGCTAAACCTTTCTACTCTGCAGAGGCGTATCATCAAGACTACTACAAGAGCAATCCACTGCACTATAAGCGCTACCGCTCTGGCTCTGGTCGAGATCAATATATCCAGAAGGTTTGGGGTGCCGAGCAGCCAGAAGAGTCCCTCTATAGTAAACCCTCAGATCAGGAGCTGAAGCAGCGTCTTACAGCATTACAGTATGAGGTGACACAGGAAGAGGGGACAGAGCGTGCTTTTGATAACCCCTTCTGGGATAACAAGGAGGCTGGCATTTATGTGGATGTTGTCTCTGCGGAGCCGCTCTTTAGTTCAACCGATAAGTATGACTCGGGTACCGGATGGCCCAGTTTTATACGTCCGGTTGAGGCGGGGGTAGTGACGGAGAAAACAGATCGCAAGCTCTTCTCCGTGCGCACAGAGGTACGGAGTCGGCAGGCTGAGTCGCACTTGGGGCATCTCTTTCCTGATGGGCCAGAACCCACCGGCCTGCGTTACTGCATTAACTCTGCATCGTTGCGTTTTATACCCAAGGCGGAGATGGAGCAGGCAGGGTATGCGGCTTACCTGAAACTGTTTTCTAAGTAACTCTTGATTGCACTGGTGTTACACTGTTTGATTAATTAAATTCAATTCAATAGGTTATTTGCGGTTGTCTTGTTACCTATACGATCATATACCTGTTGAGGATAGATCATAGGCAACCCTTAATAGAGGCGCTCAGAGGTGTTGAAGAAGGCCATTAACTGGCGCATATGGCGCGCTAGGTTGGCCATCTGATCTGCTGCAGCATTGGTCTCTTCTACCGCTGCGGCATTCTCCTGGGTCACCCTGTCCATACCCGCAATGGAGCTGCTGACCTGATTGATGCCCGTCTGCTGCTCTGTCGAGGCAACGGCAATTTCGGAGATTAGGTCACTCACCTTTTTGATCGATTGGTTCATCTTCTCCAGAGCCGTTCCGGTTGCGCTGACATGTCGGCCTCCCTCTTTTACACGGGATACGCTACCCTCAATCAGCTCTTTGACCTCCTTTGATGCTTCGGCAGATTTTTGTGCCAAGCTGCGTACCTCATTGGCAACCACTGCGAAGCCACGGCCATGTTCGCCAGCGCGTGCCGCCTCTACGGCAGCATTGAGTGCCAGTAGATTAGTCTGGAAGGCGATACCATCAATCAAGGTGATGATCTCTGCAATCTTCTGGCTAGAGTCGGTAATTTTCTCCATCGCCTCAATCGCTTTATGGACAACGGTGCTACTGTTCTCTGCCTCGTTGCGAACCTCTGTCGCCAGTTGATTAGCGAGCTGTGCAGCATCGGTATTCTGCTGCACGGTTGAGGTCATCTCCTCCATGCTGCCTGCAGTCTCTTCCAGTGTTGCAGCTTGCTCCTGAGTGCGCTGGCTCAGTGCTCCGCTACCCTGAGCCACTTGAGAGGCGGTATTGGAGACGCTGTGAGAAGAGTCGATCACATCCGAGACTACAGTGTGCAGTTTGCTTGCGGTGGTGTTGACGGCCTCCTTGAGAATGCGTAATTCACCATGATAATCTGCGGTAATGGTTTTAGTCATATCCCCCTCAGCCTGTGCTGAGACAACGCGGGTAATATCTTTCATCGCTGCTTCCAGTGCAGTTGTAGAGCTATTGATCTGATTCTTCAGTTGATCAAGGTCACCAAATGCTTCTACCTCCACCCGGTGCTGGAACCTGCCCTGCTCGATATTTCCCATCACTTGGGTGATACCAGCAATAATGGTGTTGAGGGTATTCATGGTCTCCTTGGTGGTCTCTGCCATCTGCAGGAACTCCCCTTCAAAATCGGTGCGGATCTCCACAGAGAAGTCTCCGTTATGCATCGCCTTCATAATCCGGCTCAGCTCCATCACCATAGTCTCCACATTTTCTGCAGAGTTGTTGACCCCCTGCTTGAGAATGCTTAGATCACCAAAGAGGCTGTCTGTGATACGTGCATCAAACCTACCCTGACTCATCGAGGCCATCACATCATTGACTGAGGTGACGGAGCGCTGAATGTTGCCCAGTAGCTGGTCAAAGTCATTGGCCATCAGAGAGATCTCATCCCCTGTATTTTCCATGCGGGCTCTCAGGTTGAACCGGCCATCTTCGCGAATGCTACGCATGATCTGTTGTAATACGCGGACAGGACGGATAATTTTGAAGCTCAAGGCCCAGATGAAGAGGAGTACCATCAATAGATAGAGAGCGGTGTTAAGCTTTATTGAGAGGCTACTCCAGAACAGGGAGGTCTCCATCTTCTGGTTAACGATCTTCGACTCTTCGGCCAGCTGATGCTCAATCTCCGTGGTCAGTACACTCAGCCCTTTGATGGCTGGGCGATCATTCACCTTGATCTTTTGGTCAATCTGCTCTGGGGATAGCTGTTGCTGTGCAAGCTGGATGGCCAGCTCAAACGCTTCGCTGTAATGGTTGATCATGGTTTCAATCTCATCCAGTGAAGAGTGCTCTCGATTACTGAGATTGAATGCACGATATGCTTGGAGAAGAGTTCGGGCATTTCCAATACTCTGTTTCATTTTGGTGATGTGAGAGGTGTCCTGACGCAGTATATAATTTTTGAAGTGGTGGATCATTCCGCCATAACCCAGAGACTCGCGCAGGGCGCTGAGTACCCCCGGCTTCTCTTGCATGGAGATGCGTTGTCGGGACTGAATTACCTGTTTGAGTGTTGCAATACCATTGAGTGCAGGTTTGTCGTCGATCTGTATAACCTGGTCAATCTCTTCAGCGCTGCTTCCAGCATTGACCATTCTTTGTGCAGTCTGTGCGGCCCCCTTATAGGCCGAGATGATGCTACGAATCGAAACCACCGCCTCTTGCTCCTCTGTGGAGAGATCCAGCTGTCTATAATGGTCGAGAGCGAAGAGAGCGGCGGTTGCCTTGCGATCAATTTTTGCGACTCTGGGCAGGCTTTTACGAATGAGGTAATTTTTAAACTGGTGGATCATCCCGCCATAGCCAATATTGGCCAACAGGGTGTTGAGTGTGCGTGAGCGTTCAGAGTTGATGTCCTGGAAGTGGTTCCAGCTGCTCTGCACCTCGGAGACATTCTTGTTCATCTCCCAGGCAGTGAAAATGGATATGCTGCCAGAGATGAGTAGCGTTGTAACCAAGAGGATACCAATTGTTTTGAGGGAGCTCTTCCGCAATGGGTTGAGACGGTCCAGCCTTTTTTGTAGTGGTGTTTTGGGTATACCTCCCTCAAGGATCAGCTTGCCCGCTGCAACATCTTGATAGAGTTGTTCAGCAGCGGCGATCTGTTCTGTTGAGGCGGGATTGCGCACAGAGATGTAGCCGATGGTTTTGCCTTGGTGAATGATCGGACTGGTATTCGCCTCTACCCAGTAGTGGTCACCACTTTTGGCGCGGTTTTTTACAATGGCTCCCCAGGTTTGCCCTGTTTGCAGGGTGCTCCACAGGTCTTCAAAAATGCTAGAGGGCACATCTGGGTGACGAATGATGTTGTGGGGTTGCCCCACCATCTCTTCGCGGCTGTAGCCGCTCACCTTGATGAAGTCGTCTGTTACGCTGGTGATTTTTCCGTTTAGATCCGTAGTAGAGCTGAGGATGTAGTTGTCTGGAATGTGGATTGCTTTCTGGGTGACAGAGTGGTTCTTGCGCATAGGTAAGGTGATGTGTTTTTGGTGGTTCTTATTAAGTATTTGAAAAATAATATCAATATGGTGGTTCTGGAGAAATACCATAAATATGGTATTTTCATCTGTTCTAAAATATATGGATAATCAGGTCTGGATTGAGATGACCAGCGCCATTTCAATTATTGGAAGTGGTAACTGAAATGTGGCCTTATCTGTTTCAATAGGGTTGAGTAGCTATTTTTTCCAAATCAAGGATTATTACGACGGATGCAAAACCAAAAACCTTCGAGTTTACAAAGATTATGAGTAAGCTCTCTATTCTCTTGCTTGAAGATAACCCCATCATTGCACAGCGATTTCAGCAGATCTTTGAAGGGTGGCAAAAAGCCGGTCAAATCATCAGCTGTGAAACGCTAGCCGACGCCGTTGAGACTATTCAGAACCACCCTGTTGATCTACTGGTTGCCGACCTGAATCTGCCGGATGGTAGTGGTGTTGATGCAATCAGCCTGCTTAGTGAACAGCAGCCTGATGCACAGGCCATTGTGATCTCTGCACTGAGTTATCGTTCTCTGGTGTTCAGGGCCATACGGGCCGGAGCTGTTGGCTACCTATTGAAAGATGATGATAGCCTAGAGATTATTCAGGCCTGTGAGGGGGTGCTTGCAGGAACCTCACCGATGACAGCAAGCATCGCCCGGATGATGATTGATGCCGTACAGGAAGAGGAGACACCTGCGAAGATAGAGAACCCCCTCACGCCAAGAGAACAAGAGGTGTTGAGTGCAATTGCGCGTGGTTATACCTATAAAGAGGTTGCCAAGTTGTATGAGATCTCTGCAAGCACGGTTCCTGTTCATATCCGTAATATATACCGTAAGCTGCAGGTGAATAACCGTGCTCAAGCGGCATACGAAGCAAAACAGCAGGGGTTCATTGAGGCGTGAGCGACCACGTTGCGGGTCGAAGAGGGCAGATCATCAGCTTGATGGTTGTTGTCCTCATTCTCTCTCTAGCTAAAATGGTTTACGAACGTTTTGAGCAGAATACCTTTGATGGAATTCACCTGCAGAGTGCATTGCACAGTAGTACCGGTGAGCAGGTCGAATTGCCATTTTTCTGGGCGGGGGGTGAGGGCGTAGTTGAGCAACAGAGGTATCAAGTTCAATTCTTCATTGAGAGGCTTTCTGTGGAGACACAGTTTCTCTATATCCCCCGCTATGAACAAGCTCTGCAGGTCCAGCTTAATGGTACAAAAGTTGAGGGAATAGCACTGAAGCAGAGATGGCTTGGGCCACTCAACTTCAATACCGCATTAATCCCGATACCTAGTGAACTCATGGTTCTTGGAGATAACCACCTTCAGCTTACCGTGGCCACAGGGCCGCTTCGTGCAGGTAGCCTCTCATCCATTCATATTGCCAGTTGGGATGACTTGGAAGTGTTCTACCGTTTCAGGGGCTTCATTGAGGGTAGTTTTAAATGGATCAACTACGGAATGTCACTATTCTTGTTGCTTGCTACTCTGGTCGTGATCTCACTCCGCCCCAAAGACAGGGTGTATGGATGGCTTGCAATTAGTATCGGGGTTACGCTGCTGTTTCGGATAGGTCTGTTTGCGGAGCTGGAGCCCGATATCATCTTGCTGGTACCCTATCTCTTTTTGTTGGCACCGATAGGGGGAATGGCCTTTCTTGGATTCAGTATTGAGCTTACTGGAAGGAGGGCGCCCAATGCGCTGTTAGTTGCTGCGGTTTTGGTCACTCTTGGCTGTTACTTGCTGCTGGGGATCTCTGATTACTCTGTCAGATCTATCTCTCTATCGGTTGTGGCCCCCATACTGCTTATCAACTTTATTGTGGCCCCGATTATCATCACTATTTATACGTGGCGTCATCCTACGGTTGAAACGGCTGTGCTATTTTCTGGAAGCCTGATAATGAGCTTTAGCATTGCGCATGACATATTGGCTCGTTACGGTCTGCTGGAGACCGATTTTAATCTCACGTACATGACTACCCCCATCTTGATTACTGGGGTTGCAATATTCCTGATGCGTCGACAGACGGTCACCGCCAATGCATTAGATAACTCCAAACACGAGCTGGAAGCGCGTCTAGCAGAGCGTGAACAAGAGCTGAAAGATCTCTTCAAAGAGCAACAGCAACTGGAAAAACGGATCGCAATAGAGAGCGAACGTAACCGTATCACCAGTGAACTGCATGATGGGGTTGCCAGCCACCTCTCTACTATTGTCGCCCTGTCAGAGATTGCCGATGTCTCTCACCAGACAATCAAGACAACAGCAAAGCATGCGCTCGATGAGTTACGTATGGTGATAGAGGCATTTTCTGCACACTCCAGTGATCTTGATTTTGCGCTTGCAGTATTTCGTGAGCGTTTTATTGATCCTATTGGAAAAATGGGTATTGATATAGAGTGGTCTATCGCGGATCTTCACAGGGTCAAGCCGCTGACCCCGGATCAAATACTGAATATTCTGCGTATACTACAAGAGGCGATAACTAATGCTGTTAAGCATGGCAAGCCAGAGAGGATTATTTTGACCGGAGAGTACCATCACCAATGTGTTGAGATAGCGATTACGAATCAGGGAGGCCGTGGGTTTACTGCAGAAAAAATGGGTCATGGAATCGCAAATATGCAGATGCGAGCAGATACTCTGCCTGATGGAGCGTTGGAAATTACACCGCTAATCGATGGTGCGGTGCTTGTTCTCTCTTTTACCGCGTCTGCCGATAAAAAACGTCAATAGGTTTTTTCAGGGTACTCTGAATTCGTTATTAATTTCTGTTATTAATTAGTGAACTAGGGCGGTCTGACTAACAAGTGCAGGTGTTCAATTCGAACCGCCCCGTTCACTGCTAATCATAGTGGAATGGTGTGAAATGGCAATACGTAAAAATACGTATTTATTCCTGTAGGTCTTTGTTCTTTAAGATGATGTGGTCTCGCTCTTGAGGGCGTTACCTGTAGCCAAAGAAGGTTTTCCTGTTGCAGAATCTGTTGTGATTGGGGTGTCAGCTCTTTTGCTCTAGCAGTACCTTGATCTGAAATAGGGTATTACGCTCCTCCTCTTCCAGCCCATTTTTGACAAACTGGATGGTGCGCTCAAAGCGGGGGATGACGTTGTATTTCAGTGCATTGACCCGCTTCTGGGTCTTGCGTTGCTCCTCCAGCAGGCGCAGTAGTGCGGTCTCTACCTCAGCCAGTTGGGCCATCTTCTCCGCCATCTCAGCGAAGCTGAGGCGGGTCTCGTCGAGGCTCGCATCGGTACCGAGAAAACCGACTGGTTGTAGCGGTAACTGTTGGATGGTGATCGCGGGATACTGTACCCCCATATTACGGCGCGGCAGAATAGAGGCCTCTAATCCCAGCGGCATCCCCAAGGCCAGTTGACGGATGCGGGCGCTACCCATACGCATCTGGGTGATACTCAGGCAGTGGTAGGCCTGCTTAAGGGTACCCATTGATTCACGTTTTAAGGTTCGATAGGTTTGCAGATTTTCGTAGACCAGTCGAGTCAGCAGCTCTCGCTTGCGCTCCAGCAGCCGATACCCCTCATGGAGGAAGTTGACCTTGCGGGTTAGCTCCAGCAGAGCGGATTTGGTGGGGGGGATGTTGAGTCGATCTTCCATGATGGTCGCTCTAGAGCCCCCCCTCCCAGCTGTGATATTTTTGAATCTCCTCCTCAGTGACCCGGCTCAGCTCCTCAGGGGGGAGCAGAGAGAGCAGCTCCCAAGCCAAATCTAGGGTCTCAATGATACTGCGCTCCTCATCCTCACCCTGTTGTATAAAGCGACTCTCGAAGGCATCGGCAAACTTAAGGAAGCGCTGGTCCCGTTGTGAAAGCTCCTCGGCACCGATAATTGAGGCCAGATTACGGGCCTCCAGTGCGCGGGTATAGGAGGCGTAGAGCTGGCTGGAGAGGTGGGGGTGGTCACTGCGGGTAAAGTCTCGGCCGATACCATCCTTCATCAGGCGGGAGAGAGAGGGGGGGACATTGACTGGCGGGTAGATTGATTTACTGTGTAGTTCGCGGCTGAGTACGATCTGCCCCTCGGTAATATAACCGGTGAGATCAGGGATCGGGTGGGTGATGTCATCGCTGGGCATCGAGAGGATTGGGATCAGGGTGATGGAGCCGTGTCGGTTTTGCACCCGTCCAGCACGTTCGTAGATCTCTGCCAGATCGGAGTAGAGGTAACCGGGGTAGCCTTTGCGTGAAGGGACATCCCCCTTCTCGGTGGCGACCTCGCGTAGCGCCTCGGCGTAGTTGGTCATATCGGTGATCACCACCAATACGTGATGGTCCAGCTCGTAGGCGAGGTATTCGGCAGCCGTCAGTGCAGTGCGTGGCAGGATCAGCCGCTCCATAGTGGGGTCGTTGGCGAGGTTGGTAAACATCACCACATTACGCAGTACCCCGCTCGACTCAAACTCACTCTGAAAAAACTGGGTGTCGGAGTAGGAGACCCCCATCGCGGCAAAGACGATAACAAAGTTGGAGGCATCATCAGGCAGTTTCGCCTGCCGTACAATCTGTGCCGCGAGACGGTTGTGTGGCAGCCCTGAAGCGGAAAAGACCGGAAGCTTCTGTCCACGCACCAACGAGTTAAGGCCATCGATGGTGGAGATCCCTGTCTGGATAAACTCCCGTGGATAGGCGCGTGCCGCAGGGTTGACCGGAGCACCATTCACATTACGCACAATGTTGGAGATGATCGGTGGGCGATTGTCACGAGGCTGCCCGATGCCGTTAAATACCCGCCCCAGCATATCGGGGGAGAGGGCCAGCTCAAAGGGTTCTCCCAGATAACGGACCCAAGTATTCTCAATGTCGAGGTGGTCGGTCGACTCAAACACCTGCACCAGCACCATCTGCTCAGAGCTGCGGATCACCTGACCATTGCGCAGGGTACCGTCCTTGTCCCGAATGGAGACCCGTTCCCCCAGTGCGGCATCGGTACCCCCCTTGAGAAAGAGTAGAGAGCCACGGGCAGCGGTGACGTGTCGATACTCTAGCTGTTTCATGGTTGAGGTTCCCCAGTGCTGGCGTACTCTGCTTGGATCTGCTCCAGTTTTTTCCAGAGCTGTTGAGAGAACGCCTGTAGTTGATCTAGCTGCTCATTGCCAATGGTTGATTTCAACCGTCGGATCTTCCCATTTTCAGGCAACTGGGTGAGCTGCTCTACGGGTGCTCCGAGATCAATCAACCTCTCTCCCTGCTGATAGAAGTGGATCATCAAATCGAGCAGTGCAAACTGCTTCTGTGGGGCGCAGTAACTATCCACCTCATCCAGTGCGCTCTGCTGTAGTAGCCCCTCTTTGATCAGGTTAGCGCTCTCCAGTACCCAGCGCTGTTTGGAGGATAACGCTTCTGGACCGACCAGATTAACAATACGTTCCAACTCATCAGACTGGGTGAGTAGTGACAGTGCCTGCTTGCGGCGCTCGCTCCATGCAGGATCGACCTCTTCAGCCCACCACAGCTTTGCCTGCGCCTCATAATCGGAAAAGCTCTCAATCCAAGAGACCGCGGGGTAGTGACGGGCATCGGCCAGCGGTTTGGAGAGCGCCCAGAAGGTGCGGATAATCTCCTTGGTGTGGCTGGTGACGGGTTCAGAGAAGTCACCACCGGGTGGAGAGACGGCACCAATCAGGGTGACCGATCCGCTATCTCCAGAGAGGGTGTGGATCGATCCGGCGCGTTCGTAGAATGCGGCCAGCCGTGATGCAAGATAGGCGGGGTAGCCCTCTTCTACCGGCATCTGCCCCAAGCGTCCCGCCACCTCACGTAGCGCCTCGGCCCAACGGCTGGTGGAGTCGGCCACCATCACCACATCATAGCCCTGGTCACGATAGTATTCGGCCATCGTTACCCCCACATAGATGCTGGCCTCACGTGCTACTACCGGCATGTTGGAGGTGTTGGCGACCAGAAAGGTGCGCTCCATCAGTGAGCGCCCACTGTGTGGATCGGTCAACTGAGGAAAGGTCTCGAGGATATCCACCAGCTCATTACCGCGTTCACCACACCCCACATAGAGCACGATGTCGGCATTAGTCCAGCGTGCAATCTGCTGCTGCACCATGGTTTTACCGGCACCAAAGGGGCCGGGTACGGCCGCCTTGCCCCCCTTGAGTAGAGGGAAGAAGGTATCGAGGATGCGCTGTCCAGTGATGAGTGGCTGCTCTGACTGGGTACGGGCGCGGTAGGGGCGGGGGGTACGCACCGGCCACTGATGGTACATCTTCAGCTCCTGTATCTCGCCCTCTGCATCCCGGAGATGTACCAGCACTGCCTCAATGGTGTAGTCCCCCTCCGGGGCGTGCTCAATGATCTCCCCCTGCTGATTGGGTGGGACCAGAATGCGGTGCTGAATGGTTTTGGTCTCTTGTACGGTACCGAGTAGCTCCCCACCGTGGAGAGTCTCCCCAACAACCAGCTTCTCTGTGGGGATAAAGTGCCACAGCTTCTCACGGTCGAGTGAAGATACGCTAAGGCCTCGGGCGATCTGTTCGCCACTCAACTCCATAATCTTCTGTAGGGGGCGCTGTACTCCGTCAAAAATCTCTCCCAGCAGACCCGGCCCTAGCTCTACCGAGAGCGGATGTTGCAGCCCCTCCACGGTTTCACCGGGTTGTAGCCCTTCAGTAGATTCGTAAACCTGTACCAGCGCACTGTTCTTATGCAGGCTGATCACCTCACCGATCAACCCCAGTGTGCCGATCCGTACCTGTTCACCGTTGCGAATGTTGGGCTGTTCAATGGTGACCAGTGGGCCATTGATCTCGATCACCTTACCCATGGAGGAGCCCCCCCGTACCATCGACTGTGGCAAATAGCCGCTCAAAGATGATCTTCTGTAGCTGCTCTTGTTGCCGAGAGAGTAGCCCCTCAAAGGTGTTGTCGAGCATGATGTCGCCTGCATTGGAGGTGAGTTTGATGCCGCCGGAGCAGGAGATGCTGTTGCTAGAGAGGGAGACGGTTTTACTGGTGACCTCACTACAGAGTGACTCCCAGGATGCAGCGTAGCGCTGGTGATCCTGTTGGTTGATATAGGCGGTCAGGGCGCTCTCTTCGAACAGCGCAGCGGCCTGTTTGAACTGGGTTAGGAATACCTTGTGGTACGCCGACTCATCCTGTTGTAACTGAAGAAGATGGTGCTGAACCTTCTCCATTACCGTCTGTATCAGCCCCCACCGGTTGCGGTCCAGCTCGGCCTGCATCTGGATCTCACTGGCCTGAATCTTTCGAAGGTAGGCGCGTTCGGAGAGGGACTTTGCCAGCAGCAGCTCCTTCTGCTCCATTAGATGAACCTTCTCTCGTGCATCTTGCAGAATCTTCTGGCGTGATAGCTTGCCTTGTGAAAGGTGCTCTTCAGCCAGTTTTCTTGCACGTTCGAGCATGGCTGTTTTTAGTCCCTCAACAGGGTTCTGGATGGGTGTGTGGGGGGCGTGTTTACTCATGCTGTAGCTCCAGCGCGTTGGCTCCCATTACACGGGTAATTAGACTGTCGATGGTGGCGTTGCGCTGATCTGGTTGGTGTAGCTGGGGCAGTTCGCTGATCAGTATAGAGCCGCCTTCCTTGCGGATCTGCTGCAGTAGAGGAATCTCCGCCTGTGCCAGATCTTGTTGCAGGTAGATTAGGGTGCGCTCCTGCTGCTGTAAAATTTCATTGAGCAGGCTCTCCAGCTGTTGTGCATCGATGTCGGCATGGGTCTCAATGCCGAGCAGTGAGAAGCCGTCCATCAGTGCTTCACTACCTGCTGCGAGAATGCGCATCTATATTTTTCCCAGCATAAGAATGGTAACCACCAGACCGTAGATGGCGATACCTTCTGCCAAACCGAGATAGATCAGGGTGCGGCCAAAGATTTCCGGTTTCTCAGCAATCACTGCCAGAGAGGCAGCCCCCACTGAGCTGACCGCGATACCGGCACCGATGGTGGCAAGCCCCGTTGGTAGCCCGATACCGATCAGCGCAAGCCCCAGCCCAGTGCTGATTTCACGTGTCTGTTGTGCCACTTCAGCAGCGGCCATCACCTCCTGCATACTGAATAGCATCAGCGTCCCAATACCACAGACAAACAGTGCCAAGTTGAGGGCGACCCCATTTTTCATCTTGCGGCTGAGGTCTGCACCGATCCGGTTCGGGTAGAGGCCAAAATAGAGGCCGGATAGGATCAGCACTGCGGAGCTGAATGTGAGTAGGGTGATGACGGTTTGCATGGTGGTTCTCCTGATTACTATATAGGGTAGATTAGCTCAAAACTGATCGCTTTCTACCAATTAATGCGTTTCCATTTTGAGTGGAGTAAAGCGTTCCCCTTTACCGCTGAAGAAACGTGAAAAGCCCTCGTAATACTCTAGACGCAGACACTGGATGGCGACGATTCCCCCCTCCAGTACGATGATAAAGAGGTTGCCTAGAATCAAGGTGATGGTGTGTCCCAGCGGGTCCATCATCTCTGCCAGGGTAAAGACGGCGGCGGCCAGTGCGACATGGTTGAGGCTGAAGGCGGCAACACGCAGGAAGGAGAGGGTGGCTGAGAGGTTGTTGATGATCTTGTCGACCCCCTCAATCAGCGTGATCAGAATTTTTTCGTTTAAGCCACCCTCAATCGTATCCCAGCGGTAGTGCAGAATCAGCCCGAGGGGAAGGAATATACTGCTCAACTCCAGCAGCGCGAACTGCTGATCAACCATATAGCGGTATGCAGCGAAGACCCCTCCAAACAGAAATAGCAGTCCGCTGACGCCTCGACCACTCCAGAGGGCCGCAGCCCGTTGATCAATCGCCAGCAGGTTGGCAATCGAGAGTAGGTGAGTGATGGTGAGGAAGCCAATGCCCCAGATCAGGGCGATCAGCAGCATCTGGGTGGGATCGCTCATCGGTGACATCCACAGCGGGGGGATCAGGTGTTCAAAGCCAAACAGACTGCCGTAGAGAAAGCCGAACAGAATGGATGAACCTCCGGCAAAACTGGCAAAGGTGAAGAGACCCGAAACCTTTTTTCTAAAGAGAAAACCGGCCAGAATGATAAATGCACCGTGCCCCACGTCGCCAAACATCATCCCAAACATCAGGGTGTAGCTCAGGGCAAAGAGTGGGGTTGGGTCGACCTCGCCATAGCGCGGTACACCAAACTGATTGACCAGCTTTTTGAATGGGTCGAGCAGGCGGGGGTGCTGTTGTAGGGAGGGGACGGTACTCATCTCCCCAGCAGAGGGGGTGCCAAAGGTGAGCAGGTAGGGGTGTTGCAGGCGCGACTGCAGCTTTTGATCAATCTCCTCTATACGGCTTGCAGCCACCCACCCCTCTAAAATGACCAGTTGTCCTCGGCCGCTGAGGCAGGAGGCGATGGTGGCAAAGGGGGATGCGCCACGTAGTAGCGTGAGCGCCTTACTGATCAACGGTTGATGTGTGGTGATCAGATCCTGTATCGCATCCTGGTAGTGGTCGGTCAATTGCTGATTGCTGCTTAACTGTTGTTGAAGCTCTTCTCGTAGCTGTTGTGGGCGGCTGCGCAGCTCGTCGGGGATGGTTAACTCATGGAAGCTTGCAGCCTTGAGGATCTCCTCAATATCTTGCTGATGACTCTTCTCGGTGGCGACGAAGATGTAGTGGTGAGCAGCGCTCTTGTGAAAAGGGTCCACTACGGTGTTAGCGAGTGAGAGAGCACGTTGCAGCTGCTCCAGCTCATTGTGGGGTATGGTGCCGATGAAAAACTTCAGAAAAGGGCTGTCGGAGGAGAGCCAGCTGAGATCAATATTGAGGTTCTCGAAGCGGCTGAGGCTATTGGCAAGCTGCTTGTGGTGTTGGCTCTTTTCGTGGGTGATGCGAATCTGCTCCTCATGGGCAGAGAGCTGTTTCCATAGGTCATAGATCTCCTGCTCAGCCTGTTGCAGTGCCTGTAGTGAGACTGGACCGCTGGGGGCGTCGGTGGTGATCGGCTCGTCTATATGGTGCAGAACCTTCTTCAAGCGGTTCTCTAGTTTCTGGTAGAGGCTCTGGTAGCGCTTTCCGGGAAACTCCCCCAAAATCTGATGATGCCGATTCTCAATCAGGTGGATCACCCTCATTGAGGCGAGTAGGTCTGAGGCGATTGGGGCATCACAGTCGAGCATCGCCAGTGAGAGGTGCTTTAGGGGGACGGGTCTGCCTAGCATCAGTGGTTGACCCCCACGGCTTGGCGGATCAGTGCCTCATCAAACTCTAACGCCTTTCCTTTGATGATCGCCTGTAGCAGACGCACCTCAGACTCTCGTAACAGCAGATAGCAGAAGACACGGGTAATTCCGGATTGGGTGCTCTTAAGTATTTTATCAATCGCCTGCAGAGTGTAGTGCTCCATTAGGTTTTCGATCTGGGTCAAGCTCTCTGCCTGGCTCAGGAGCTGTTTGAGTGAGGCGGGTAGTGCCTCGATCACCTCCTGTAGCGTCTCCATTCGAGCCAGATGCATCAACTTCCCGGAGTGAAGTCTCTTTCCTGTGGGGGCCAGCAGGTAGTAGGACTTTGCGGGTGAGAGCTGGTAAGAGAAACGGTAGCGGATCAACCACAACAGGTTGAGGCGATCCATCATGGTTCCGTACACCGTCATCAACGGTTGTTGATCTTCAGCGGAGAGGTAACGCAGCCGCTGCTTCAGTCCAGAGAAAAAGTGGCGATCAATTGCGGCATCGAGGGCGAACAGATTTTGCCCCTCCTCCTCAAAGATGGAGCGTGCCTGTCGAACGATGGTGGAGTAGGGGGTCTGTTCCAGCAGGCGTAGCATCTCATAAGGGTCATCAGTATCCAGCAGGGTGTGGAGTGGTAGCAGTGCAAAGGGACCGAGGTCCACCAGCTCTCGCTCAATCTCCGTTTCACGCCTACCAGAAAACTTACCACGAATCAGGGTCTTTAGATTGAACAGCTCATACCAGTGGATTGCGTAGTTGAGCATCTCACGCTCTAGCCCCGAGAAGGGGCGGAACAGCAGCTGGAAGTCGGCCAGCGCTCGGTCGATCAGCTGTTTTTCAATCTCACTACTGGCTGGGTTTTCGCTGTTACAGAGATGTTTTTTTTGTAGCGTATCAAGATCGGTCTCAATCACGCGCCCCCAATCTTGTAGCGGGATCAGTCGGCCGGCGAGGATATTGACTCGTGTCAGGATATAGCTGTTGTCTTGCAGAGGCATGGAGAGTTACCGATCCTCCTCCAGTAGCCGTGCCAGTGCATCGGTAAACGCCTCCTGTTGATGCTTTTCTGAAAGTTGGCGCAGTAGCAGGTTCTGTTCGTCATAACGCAGCTTGAGTTCGGCAATGCTCTGTTCAGCCCGTTCGTTGGCTCTGTCGAGAAAGGATTGATGCAGCTCTGGAAGCCGATCATTGAACTGTTGAAGAATGGCATGACCATCCTTCAATGCCTGTTGTTTGATCTGCTCTCGCTGCTGTTCGCTCTCCTGTACAATTTTTTCAGCCTCCAGCTCGGACTGCAGAAGATCATTCAGTGAGTCGTGCATGGCGTCTCTCCTTAACGTGCGGACTGACCTGATTGTAGGTTGGATTGTCTGATTATGGAAACGATCTATTGGGATTGTGTCCGGTAAATAATCCAGCTGGTTATGTATCGGCGTAATTTTTCCTATACGTTCTGTAGCTCCTCAATCAGCATGTGGCACAGTGTGGGGATCTGCTCGAGCTTCCCATTGTCAATTGCCACTTGGGCTTTCCGTGCCACCTCAGCCAACTCAGGGAATCCAAATGTCAATGCTGTGCCTTTCACCCGATGTGCAACCTCTCTGGCGCTCCCCCACGCCTGCTGCTCAACAAAAGCAGTTAACTCCCGACGATTCTTTTTCGAACTCTCATCAAACAGAGCCATCAGCTCATCATCAATCAGCGCATGGCGTTTGGCGTGCTGTTTTGGCTTTTGCAAATTACGGATATAGGAGGGGGCTGCTTTGACCAGATCCTTATAGGCTAAATCCGAATGTAACACATGCTCACTCCACCATCCCACTAGTGTTTCTACCATGACACAGATACTGCTCTTATTTACCTCTGTAGCAAAAAGAGTGGCCAGTTTTGAGAGATAAAGTTCATGCTCTTGTTTGTGTCTGTTGAGTTCAGGATAGCCGACCGATGCAAGCAGGTACTCTTCGTTCTGTAGATGATTTGCATAGGCATCACTGATTCTTGGTAGCATTTCCAATATCTGCTCTCTGGAGAAGAGCGCTTGGTTCTGTTGTGCCCTCTCCATCAATTCGTTGATCAGACCAGCAATCTCTCTATGCTGGCGGTCCATATCGGGGTGCCCCACAGAGTGCGTTTCACGCCACACAATAGACTCGATCTTGGCCGGTTTCTGCTGCTCCCCTAGGTAATGTGAGAGTACTTGCCAGAGAACCTCATCATCAATCGGTTTAGAGAGAAAGTGGTCGCAGCCTGAGGTGATAAACAGCTCCTGCTGCTGTTTCATTACATTGGCCGAGAGCGCTATAATTGGGAGGGTAAACCCTTTCTGACGCAACACAGTTGTCGCTTCAATACCATCCATTATCGGCATCTGCATATCCATCAATATTAAGTCTACGGAATTTTTGGATACATAATCCACCGCTTCCTCACCATTGTTGACGACTATAACCGTAATCCCCATCCCCTCCAGGATGCGTCGCTCTAACAGTTGTAGTTCTAAAATATCCTCAGCAATCAAGACCGTACCGGATAGCGGATAACGATTTACTGGACAGCTGGAGTGGTTAATATCATCGGCCACCAACTCACTTTGTCGGTAGGGGAGCATCAACTCAAAAGTAGAGCCCACCCCCTCTTTGCTCTCTACATTAATCGTTCCCCCCATCATCTCAGCTAGACTTCCAGAGATAAAGAGTCCTAAACCTGTCCCACCAAAGCGGTGGCTGATAGAGCTGTCGGCCTGTTCAAACTGTTTAAATAGTCGCTGTTGGGTTTCAAGTGACATCCCAATACCGCTGTCTTTCACCTTGAAGAAGAGGTTGTCTGTGTCATGCGAGATTGTTACAGCGACTTGCCCCTCCTGGGTGAACTTGATTGCATTACTGACTAAGTTTATCAATATTTGAGTGATACGCTGTTCATCGCCAAGCAGCTGTCGCTCTTCATGAAAATCACTCTGTACAATGAAATCAAGTCTTGCATCGGTTGCTCGGCTTGAGAGCATCTGTTCTAGCTCTAGCAGCATCTGAGCTAGATTATAGGGGGCCTCGTCAATGGCGAATTTTCCAGACCGAATCTTTGACATGTCGAGGATATCATTGACCAACGCCAGCTGATTTCTTCCTGCTCTCCCAATCGACTGGATCACCTGCTCTCTCTCGTGATCCTCCTCATTTTCTGCCAAAAATTTACAGTTGCCGATAATCACGGTCAGTGGGGTACGCAACTCATGGCTCATGGAGGCGAGGAACTGATCTTTGGCTTTGTCAGCCTCAATCAGTTGCTGCTCTGCCCCTTGGCGTAGTAGGTTCTCCTCCTCCATATCCTCTGCCAGATTGAGTAGTGCGTGGTGAGAGGCGTTGACCTCATTCACCATTTTCCATTTCTCACACCCTTCCAGTACCCGTTGTAGCAGCACCTCTTGGGTATATGGCTTCTTGATATAGGAGAAGTTGCTGCCCAGTACACTACGCATCTCCTCCAGAGTGTGGTCTGTATAGGCGGTAAGAATCACAATGTCGATTTGTGGTGAGATCTGGCGTATCTGTCGTGCGGTCTCCAGTCCGTCGATACCTGGCGGCATTCTCATATCGATCAGAGCAATCGCGAAAGGCTGCTCGGAAAACTGCGCCTCACGTACCTGCGCAATCGCCTGCTCTCCCTGTTTGGCAATGGAGATCTCAAATGGGGGTTGCTCTTCCTCAGTGGAGCTCTTCCCTTTGATCTCAGTACTGCCAAACTTATCAAACAGCTGGTTGAGACCCTCAGTGACCTCTAACGCACTACCCCCTATAGTTACCCCCAGTATGTTACTGAGTAGTTCAAGGTTACGTGCTTCATCATCCACCAGCAGCACTCTTCTGTTTTGGAACTGTGGATCGATGGCAATCTGTTGTGCAACCTGAGAGCGACTTTTCTGCACATAGTCACGTACCAGCATCATCTTCTGTAGAAAAGCGGGTTGGTCCTTAATCATCCAGTAGGCCGCCCCTGCCTCAACCGCTGTCATCTCATCCCCTGCGTTGGTGAAGAGCAGAGGCAACACATACATGGTATGTGGGTCTTCATGTAGTAGGTGAATCAACTTGTCACCATTTCCACCTGGCATATAGAAGTCGATGAGGGCGACCTCAAAGGTCTGTTGCTGAGCAAGGCTGAACCCCTCCTCAATCGAGGCAGCAGCCTGTACGTGAAAACCAACCTCCTCCAGTTGGTGTTTATAGATGGTGCGAACGGTGGTTGAGTCATCTACCAGCAGTAGCTCAACCGGCTCTTGTGTTGAATTAAGTGGCTCCGGTTCTGTTAGTGGTTCCCCTTGGAGTAACAGGCGCAGGTCTTGGTATGCCTTAAGGCTGCGAAGCTCGCGCTTCATCGCCCCCATTCGCAGCTCTCGTTTGAGGCTATTTTTTTGCAGAATAGAGGCAGTCTGCATTTTTGCATTAAGCCGTTCGGTTTGTAGATCAACCCGACTCGCCAGATCCTGCCTCAGCAGCTCCAGCTGATGAGCTTGATTCCAGCTGATGCAGCTGTTACGGACAACTTGGTAGAGCTCCTCAGAGTGAAATGGTTTTCTAAACCAGAGTACCGCACCGCTGATCTGTTGAAAAATCTCATCGCTTGTGTAGTCACTGTATGCAGTGACAAAGATGATCTGGATATTCTGGTCGATCTTACGAATCTGGCGTGCTGCTTCCAGTCCGCCGATGCCTGAAGCCATACGTATATCAATCAGCGCAACGGCATAATTGAGCTGCACAGTAGCAGTGTCTCTTACCGCCTGAACGGCATCCTCTCCACTCAGAAAGCAGTCTAGTGGATAGGGCAAATAATCATTATCAGTCGCCTCTTCTGGGGGGGGATCGGTTCTATTCGCCTGCTTCACTCCGTCGGATAGGGTCTCTATCAACCGCTTTGCAGATGGGACAAGCGCCCTCTTTTCACCACTAAAGATCTGCTGATACTGCAGCAACAGGTTCTCATCATCATCGATTGCCAGGATCCGTCGGTTCTCCTCAGGATCGGTCCCTATATTATTGGTCAGTATCGTGCTTTTCACTTAATTCCCCCCTTTCTTAGGCTGTGAGAATATAGTATAGACGGGTGCAGTAATCAAATGTTCAGGTGGCCAAGAAGAGCTTGGTTTTTAGGCTGGGAGCAGCTGGATGCTACTGCTCTGATGATATTGGTTGAGTGCTGTTATTGTGAATTTGGCCCCAGTTCTCTGGGGTGAGCGAGTGTGTAATTGAAAGTTGCTTAGACAATACCTAATAGGGGCACCGATAGGTATAATCTGCCCCATGCAATTAGTCGCAATCGCCGCAGGTGGTGCCGCAGGTGCCGTGATGCGTTATCTGGTCTCTAACGGGGTCTACAACTGGTTAGGTCGTGGATTTCCGTGGGGAACCCTGACAGTCAATGGCGTTGGATCGCTGTTGATGGGGGTGCTGTTTGTGCTGTTAACAGAGCGTTTGGCGCTGGGGCCGCAGTGGCGAGCCTTTCTGCTGATCGGTTTCTTGGGGGCGTTTACCACCTTCTCTACCTTCTCTATTGAGACACTGAACCTGATTGAGGGGGGAGAGCTATTGCGTGCAGTGGTGAATATGGTGGGTAGTGTGGTGCTCTGTGTTGCGGCGGCATGGGGTGGGGTGGTGGTTGGACGAATGGTGTGGGGGGCAACATAGTGGCATTGAAAACAACAACGGTAACCATGGTGCGCATCTACCTTTCGGAGGAGAATGCACATCTACAGTCGCTCTTGAAGCAGCTGCGTGATGAGGAGCAGTTGCGTGGGGTTACGGTATTTCGGGGGATCTCCGGTTTTGGTGCTGGAGGAGAGGTTCATACCGGTGGGTTGATCGATCTGTCGCTCAACCTGCCGCTGGTAGTGGAGTTTTTTGATACCCCAGAGAAGGTAGAGCGGGTGTTGGAAGATCTTGTAAAAACAGTTGATCCAGCTCATATCGTGAGTTGGCCTGCAGAGCAGACAATAGACAATATATAGACAATTAAAAAGTTACTGGAATAATGTTAGACCCAAAACAAGTACGAGAAGATCTGGATGGTGTGGTGGCCGGGCTGGCACGCCGTAACTTTACTTTGGACAGTGAGCGTATGGCCGCACTGGAGGCTCGTCGTAAAGAGACCCAAGTGCGCACCGAAGAGCTGCAGAGTCAGCGCAACAGCAAATCCAAAGGGATCGGTCAGGCCAAAGCGAAGGGGGAGGATATCCAACCTCTGTTGGATGAGGTGGCCCAGCTCAAAGGGGCGCTGGAACAGGCCGAACAGGAGCTGAGTCAGGTTCAGATCGAGATGGGTGACCTGATGATGGCAGTACCTAATATTCCGCATCACTCCACCCCAGAGGGAACAGGGGAGGAGGAGAATCTGGAGATTCGTCGCTGGGGTGAACCCACAGCGCTCGATTTCAAGCCCAAAGATCATGTTGACCTTGGGGTTGAGTTGAAGGGGATGGATTTTGAACTGGGGGCGAAGATTACCGGCTCCCGTTTTGTGGTGATGCAGGGGCAGATTGCCCGTATGCATCGTGCACTCACCCAGTTGATGCTCGATACGCACACGACAGAACATGGTTACACCGAGCTCTATGTCCCCTACGTAGTCAACTCTGATAGCCTGCGCGGCACCGGACAGCTGCCTAAATTCAAAGAGGATCTGTTTGCCCTCGGTACCGCAGGTATCCCCGAAGAGGAGCAGGCACGGGACTACTATCTGATTCCTACGGCAGAGGTGCCGGTCACCAATATCGCCCGCAACGAGATTCAGAAGAGTACAGAGCTGCCGCGTAAATTTGTCGCCCACACCCCCTGCTTCCGTAGTGAGGCCGGATCTTACGGGCGCGACACTAGAGGTATGATTCGCCAACACCAGTTTGAGAAGGTAGAGCTGGTGCAGATGGTGCGCCCAGAGGACTCTTATCAGGCGCTGGAGGGGCTGACCGCCCACGCCGAGGCGATTCTACAGAAGCTGGAACTGCCCTATCGGGTGATGTCGCTCTGCACGGGTGATATCGGTTTTTCTGCCGCTAAGACCTATGATCTGGAGGTGTGGTTACCGGGGCAGAGCGCCTACCGTGAAATCTCCTCCTGCAGTAATTTTGAAGATTTCCAAGCACGGCGCATGCAAGCGCGTTGGCGTAACCCCGAAACGGGTAAACCAGAGCTACTACACACACTGAACGGCTCAGGCCTGGCAGTGGGGCGTACCTTGGTAGCGGTGATGGAGAACTATCAACAGGCCGATGGTTCTATTGTGGTGCCTGAGGTACTGCGTGGTTATATGGGTGGCCTAGAACGAATTTGTATTCCCCAGTAAAAGAACAACACAAAAGAGAACAACAGTATGGATTTTTTGCCAATTTTTATGGATGTACGGAACCGCAACTGCCTGATCGTGGGTGGTGGCGAAGTGGCTGCTCGTAAGGTACAGATGTTGCTGCGAGCGGGAGCCAAGGTGCAGGTGGTGTCACCGGAGTTAGGCGATACCATGCAGGAGTTTAATCAGCAGGGTGAGATTGAGTGGATTGAGGCAGGATTTGAACCGGCGCATCTGCAAAATCCTGTACTGGTCTATGCGGCAACGGATCGACAGACGGTGAATCAGCAGGTCTCTGAGTTGGCAAAAGAGAAGAATATCCCCGTTAATGTAGTAGATACCCCTGAACTCTGTAACTTTATTACCCCCTCGATTATTGATCGCTCTCCGGTAGTGGCGGCGATCTCTACGGGGGGAGCCTCTCCGGTATTGGCGCGGCTGATTCGCACTCGTCTGGAGTCGATGATCCCCGCTGCTTACGGTCATTTTGCAACCATGGCGGCGAAGTTCCGCGATCAGGTAAAAGAGAAGATTGAGCCACAGCACCGCCGCCTGTTCTGGGAGAAGGCGTTTCAAGGGCCGATTGCAGAGATGATCTTCTCAAGGCGTGAGAAAGAGGCAGAGCACGCCATGGGGGAGATGGTGGAGAACTGCTGTAAGGCTGAAAGCGGTGAAGCTCTCAATGGTGGTGAGGTCTACCTGATTGGTGGTGGCCCCGGTGATCCTGACCTACTTACCTTCCGTGCTCTGCGTCTGATGCAGCAAGCGGATGTGGTGGTCTATGATCGACTGATCTCACCGGCTGTATTGGATCTGACGCGGCGTGATGCAGAGCGCATGTATGTCGGTAAAGAGCGTGATAACCACTCGGTACCGCAGGATCAGATCAACCAGCTGTTGGTGGATCTGGCGCTAGAGGGTAAACGGGTCTGTCGTCTGAAGGGGGGCGATCCCTTTATCTTTGGGCGTGGTGGAGAGGAGATTGAGTTATTGGCAGAGCAGCATATCCCCTTCCAGGTGGTGCCGGGTATTACAGCCGCTTCAGGTATCTCCTCCTACGCGGGTATCCCGCTGACGCATCGTGACCACGCGCAATCGGTCACCTTTGCGACCGGTCACCTCAAGGATGGTACCTCTGATCTCAACTGGCAGGCGCTGGCGCAGCCAGGGCAGACCGTGGTCTTCTATATGGGGCTGAAGGGGATTGAGACGATCACCTCAAAATTGATGGAGCATGGTCTCGACCCCAATACCCCTGCGGCTCTGGTGCAGAAGGGGACGACGCCCGATCAGGAGGAGTACATCGGTACGCTGATGACCTTGCCGCAAATTGTTCAAGAGTCTGAGATCAAGCCGCCTACACTGATCATCATCGGCAGTGTGGTGACGCTGCATGACAAACTGGACTGGTTCCACCCAGATGAGCAGCGCGGTAACGACCCCCGAGTCTTTTAAATTATGGCAGAACAGACACAAATCCCGGTAATCCCGGATGAGTATTTTGTAGCAGCGCTGCGCTTGATCGGTATGGCCAGTCTGGAGGGGGCGTATCACGCCTCTGAATTCCGCAAGGTAGGGGCTGTTTATGACCTACTCAATGAGCTGCTGGAGGTCTATGGGCAGGAGAATAGCGACAGTGCTCTCTCCAAGAAGGAGGCGGGGGATGCAGAGCCTCCTCGACTCACCATTGACCACCTCTTCATAATCGAGGTAGCAGTTGCCTTTGCTTTGGAACGCGGTAAACTGGAGGAGCAGAAAGAGTTGGCCGAAGCGGTTCGGTCTGGTTTCAAAGAGCACAATGATGCGATTCGAAAACAGTCTGAGCAGAGTAGTGAAGCTGCTGTTTCATAAAATAAAAAAACCGGGCATTGTGTGCCTGCTAGAGGAGTTGAAAACATGCTAGTCAAAGATATTATGAGCCGCCATGTGCGTTTTGTGACCCCGGAGACCCCAATGCGAGAAGTGGTCTCTGCTATGACACTCTACCGTGTTAGTGGTTTGCCAGTGATTGAAGAAGACCGTCTGGTTGGTTTTATCGCTGAAAAAGATGTGCTACACCACCTCTTCCCCTCTCTGGAGGAGGCGATGACTCAGGGGGGCACCTTTGACTTTGAAGATATGGAGGCCAACTACTCGCAGGTGGTTAATCTCAATGTGAGTGATTTAATGACTACCGGTGTGATTGGTGTGACAGAAGATATGCCTGTATTGAAGGCAACCTCGTTGATGGTGCGCCACCGTTTCCGCCGAATCCCTGTTGTAGATGGAGATAAACTACTCGGCATGATGAGCCTGGGGGATGTTCACAAGGCGATCTTCAAAAAGGCGATTGCGGACGTCTGTGTTAAGGTGTAGTCCATGCTGAAACGGTTGCACTGCCTATCACATTAAAAGGCACCTTAAACAAAATCTGGGGAAATGTGATGAGAAAAGTCATCCTGTTTTTGTACATGCTACTGATTCCGCCGCTTGAGGTTATGGCTGAAGAGGTTCAGGTGCAGGTTTATGCCGATCAAGATTACCCACCCTACTCCTATATAGAGCAGGGGGAGGTTAAGGGGATCTATACTGAAGTCGTGAAGCGGGTATTTGATCGTATGGAGGGGTATCGAGTCTCTATTGCAGCGCTACCTTGGAAACGAGGACTCTCTTATATCGAGCAAGGGAAAGGGTTTGCGATTTTCCCCCCCTACCATCGTCCGCAGCAGCGCCCCTATATCTGGCCCTATTCGATGCCTATTCTGGATGAGCGTGTGGTTGTTTTTTGTACAGAAGAGGTACTCAATCGCTTGATCCGCCCCAACTGGCCAGAGGATTATTACGGTCTGAAGATTGCCAATAATGCGGGTTATAAGCTAGGTGGCGACGCCTTCTGGAGTGCAGTTAAAGCGGGTAAGATCAAGCTGCAAGAGTCGGGCGGGAACCGCAGCAACTTGATGAAACTGGGGCTGAAGCGGGTCGACTGTTATATGAATGACCGTATCTCTATCCTTTTTGAACTGAAAAACCTAAAGAGCCAGGGGCTGTATGACGAAGGGGGCAGGCACGCACGCTTAGCGGAAGGGGCCACCATCACCCTAGAGCAGGGCTTTCTCGGGATAACGGATCGAGATGGTGGGGCATTTTCCTATAAAGAGGACTTTCTGAAAAAATTCAACACGGTGATCTATGAAATGCGTAAAAGTGGAGAGTTAAATCGCATTTTGGAATCATTTGTTGGGGCCGAATAATGTCGAATAACTCATGCAAGATTCTACAAATCTTTGTTGGAGTGTGGCGTTGAGCTTACCTAACCACACTCACCAAGGAAAAAATCTCAAGAAACGGGTCTTGTTTACCGTGGGAGGGCTGGTTGGCATACTGTTAACGGTTTCGGTCACACTGAACATCTGGCGAGAGTATGAGGGGCAGAATGCGTTGTTGGAGCAGCGTGGTAGGCAGCTTACCGAGTTTTTGGTTGGGGCTATTGAGATTCCGTTATGGAATTTGGATATTCATGCTGTTGAGAACACCCTGCATGTGGTGAAAGGAGACCCAGACTTCTTGGGTGTTATTGTGTATGACCCCAGTGGGGCAGAGATTGTAGTTGGTAATATAGGAACGGTTGATCAGGTTAAACGTTTCAGAAGCGTTATTTTTCATAATGATGAGACGCTCGAAGGGAAGCAGGAGATTGGTGCCATAGAACTGTATCTCTCTGAAAATAATCTGCAGAAATTCCTCTACCAAAAGATTTTTGAGGATTTGATACTCCTTATACTGTTACTTTTTCTCAATCTGTTTGTGATCTTTATTGGACTGCGGGTGATGACCCGTCCTATTGATCAACTGACTGAATCGATGCGGCTGTTCTCCAAAGGAGAGTATGGGATATCTGTATTTGGCCAAGAGCGAGAGGATGAGATCGGGGTTATGGCTCAAGCGCTAGAGGTGCTGCGCCAGAACTCGATTGAGCGAGAAGAGATAAAAGCAGAGTTAGAGCAGCGCGTACTGGAACGTACTCGCGCGCTGGAAGAGGAGGTTGTTGAACGTAAGCAGGCAGAGACACGCGCACGTGCTGCAGATCTTGCGAAGAGTGAATTTTTGGCCAACATGAGCCATGAGATTCGCACCCCAATGAACGGTATTATCGGCCTTAGCTTTCTTGCGCTGAAAGGTGATATGCCGCCGAAGCAGCATGATTACCTCACCAAAATTCAGGGGGCGGCCCAGTCTCTGCTAGAGATTATCAATGAAATTTTAGACTTCTCGAAGATTGAGGCGGGGCAGCTACAGGTTGAGTCGGTCCCCTTTAATCTGCATCATGTTCTGGATCATATCTCTAATATCATTAGCGTGAAGGCAGAAGCTAAAGGGATAGAAATGCTGTTTGACCTAGATGCAGAGCTCCCTACAGCGCTGACTGGTGATCCAACCCGAATTCAGCAGGTACTGTTGAACCTGACCAGTAATGCGGTCAAATTTACCGAACAGGGGGGAGTGACGCTTCACATTGGCTTGAAGCAGCGAAAAGAGCGTCAGGTCGAGGTCTGTTTTAGTGTGAAAGACAGTGGTATTGGTATCAGTGAAATAGAGAAGAAGCATCTGTTTCAGACATTCTCTCAAGCCAATAGTTCAACTACACGGAAGTATGGCGGGACTGGGCTGGGGTTGGCTATCTCTAAACAGCTAATCAGCATGATGGGGGGGGAGATTGCGTTGCAGAGTGAGCTGGGTGTGGGCTCTACCTTCTCTTTTACGCTACAGCTACAGGTTCAGGAAGGCAAAGAGAAGAGTACCGCGCTTACTCAGGCTCAACAAGAAGAGCGTAGAATTTTGGTGGTTGATGATAGCAGTCTAGCGCGCGCATTGATGTACAAGGTACTGAAAAAGAACCATTTTGATGTTGACATGGTTGCTTCAGGGCGAGAAGCGTTAGAGCAGTTGAAGCGTTCAGATGAAGAGAAGAGACCCTATCATCTGATGTTGTTGGATTGGAATATGCCAGAGATGAATGGTGTAGAGACAGCCACCCAGATTCAACAGGCACTCAAGCTGTCAGTCACCCCAGCCATTATTATGGTTACGGCCTATGATGGTGATGAGATGGAGCAGCTAGAGGGGATTGAGTTAGATAATTACATTACTAAGCCGATCCATACAGAGTCGTTGTTGAATGCGATTGAAGCGGCGTACCCCGCTTTTGAGCAGGCTGATGATGCAAAAATGGAGGAAGTGCCGCAGCTCGATAAAACAGAAGAGGCCCTGAAAAATATGCGGGTACTGTTGGTTGAAGATAATCTGATTAACCAACAGGTGGCAATGGAGATTCTACGTAGCTTCGGTATGGTGGTGATATTGACTGAAAATGGTGCTGAGGCAGTTGATCAAGTCAATAAGCAACCCTTTGATGTGGTATTGATGGATATCCAGATGCCTGTGTTGGATGGATATGGTGCCACCCAGCAGATTCGCAAACAGTTCAGTGCAGAGGCACTACCGATTATTGCGATGACGGCTAACGCGATGGAGGGGGACCGCCAGCAGGCGCTGGATGCAGGAATGAATGACTATCTCTCTAAGCCTATTGATGTGAGCCGATTAATGAGGAAGTTGGCTCACTGGGGGGGGCGGGATATTTCTGCAGTTGAAGTGGAGTCTGCTCAGGATTTGTCAACGGCAGAGGTTGATGACTCAGATCAGTGGCCGCAGCAGTTGCCGGGCCTTAATGTGGAAGAGGGGGTGGGGCGCTTGTTGGGGAATCGGGAGATCTATATCAAGGTGCTGGAGTCCTTTGCTGAAGACAACCGAACGTTTATTAACCAACTTGAGACGCTGTTGAGTGATGGGGATGAAACCGCCTGTCGTCGTTTGATTCACTCACTGAAAGGGAGTTCAGCTAATATTTCGGCCAATCAGTTATCGGCAATGAGCAAAGATATTGAACAGCGTATTCTGACAGGAGAGGTGGTAGGTGTTGATCAGTTGTCACAGCTTGAAGCGATGTTGAGTGAGGTGTTTGAGTCGATGCAACGGCTGTTTAAGCTGAGAGCGGATGAGACGAATAATGGAGTGGCACAAACGGATAAGGCGATAGCAGGGGAGGCGGAACGCTCATTTGCGGAACTTAAGCTACAATTTGATGAATTTGTTACACTGTTGCAAAATAATGATCTGGGGGCACAAGCTGATTTTGAGGCACTTGAGCCATGGCTGAGAAGAGAGCGGCAGGAGGAGGAGGTAGATCGCCTCTCATCGTCTCTTGATAAGCTGGACTTTATGACGGCGCATCAGCTGATAGCCGAGTGGATGCAAGAGATGGATAAGGAGCAGGGGAATGGGGAGTAACGCAGGTGGTGAGCCTTTAGACAGTGAGCTAAAGAAGGCCAAGGTCCTCATTATTGACGACCTTCCCGCCAATATCACTCAGCTTAATGTCCTACTGAAAGATGAGTATCAGGTTTTTTTCGCGACCAATGGCTCCGGTGGGCTGGAGATTGCCCAAAACCAGATCCCAGACCTGATCCTGTTGGATGTTGAGATGCCGGAAATGGATGTCTATGAGGTGTGTGAAAAGCTTAAGGCGCAGCCAGAGACAGAATCGATCCCCGTGATTTTTGTCACCGCACATACCGATGCGGGAGAGGAGGAGAAGGGGTTATCGTTAGGGGCGGTCGACTATATCCATAAACCCTTCTCACCACTGCTGGTGCAGCTGCGTGTACGTACCCAATTAACATTAAAGCAGCAGCGCGACCAGCTGGAAGGGCAGGTGCGTGAAGTGACGATGATGTTCCAGATTGCGGTAGTGCTGATTGAACATGCAATCTCGGGTGGTGATGACTCCATTGGAAGCATTATCAAACGTATCTCCAGCAGTGTACGTATTGTGAATCAAATCCAATCTAGGGCACTGGAGTTGCATCAGGCTCAAGAGAAATCGGAGCTGAAGGAGATTGGAGCTTCTTGTATTCAAGAGTTGGGCGCGCTTGCAGAGCAGATTGACAGTGGCTGCGGTATGTTGGTGGATACATTGGACGATACCATTGTCACTTTCCAAGATTTCGACCGTCTTTCCCAGCAGCTACGGCAGGTGGTGAAGAGCTTGAATGATGCAGCCTCACTGATTAATGACTCTAATCGAATCAACGATCCAGAAGAGTGGAAACAGATGTATCAGAAGATCCAAGACACCTTTGTGATGATGGATGCGCAGGTGCTCTATGAGGCGATTCTATCTGGGGATAGTAAAGAGGATGCCTTGCGTAAAGCGAGTGAGGTGAAGCGGGAGGCGATGGACCTGTTTGAGGCTTTTTAGAGTTTTTTAGGGGAAGTTAGCTCAGAACCTGCTCAACGATGCCGAGCAGTTTCTCAGGGCTGAAAGGTTTGTTGATCCATCCGGTTGCGTTTAGCTCGCGTCCCTTCTGTTTGGCTTCTGCAGAGTCCCCCTGTGTCAGGATAGAAGTCCGGTGAGCTGAATCAGTAAACTTAACTTTTTAGGGAGCGGAAAGTAATGAGAAAATGCCAAAATATAGTGAAGAATTCAAAGAGAA
>Ga0233446_1000439_pt1 | contig 45237 bp, 57 predicted proteins | sample SI_124_October20_4_FD_182780 | JGI IMG/M metagenome (GOLD analysis project Ga0233446, IMG submission 182780) | Seawater microbial communities from Saanich Inlet, British Columbia, Canada - SI_124_October2016_120_MG | ecosystem: Environmental > Aquatic > Marine > Inlet | place: Canada: British...
AGAGATAACTCCACCAGAAAAAACTATCCATTTAGTAACCATAAAAGTGAATACTCACTTAACTTAAAAAGTTATATTTACTTGATGATATATTGTAAAAGCCTCAGGAGAGATTTGAACTCCCGACCTTTTGGTTACAAACCAAATGCACTACCGCTGTGCTACTGAGGCATAAATTAAAACACAAAGAATTTATTTAAAAACCTTTCTAAACATAACAATTTCCAAAGAACCAACAGGATATATGCCCTTCATCTGTTCCTTAATCTTTTTCTGGAAACTATAATTTATAATCGAATCTAATGTGACCATAAAGTCAGCTTTCTTAACAGTTTCACTTAAAAACTTATCCAACTCTGCTCTAACCTTAGCAGAAACTCCGCCAGTAATTTTTCTTCTGGTGACCAAAACTATTTTCAAAACAACCTCGGTATTATCTTTAGTTTTCAACTTCAAAGATTTAAAAATTTTAGTTTTACCTTTTTTAACAACTCTTCTAGCAAAACTATTCAAAACATAATAGCCCATTGGCTCACATAAACAATTTCCATCAACTATTTCCTTTCCACTAAAAACAATTTTTATAGCGAAATTCTTGCCTCTATTCAAATTAGATAAACTTGTAATAACATTTCTTCCAACTAAATCTTTAGGATCAACAACAAGGCTTTCTCCAAGTTCTCCGCCACCAAATTCTTTTGGGGCCATTAAACTTACCCATTTTTTCTTTTTCTTTTTAATGGCAACATTAGTCTTTCTAATGATTTTCTTCTTTTTTTCCTTTTTATTTCCTTTTTTATCTTTAGCCATTTTATCCTACTAACAATCTAGCTTTATCTTTATCAAATACCCAATCTTTTGGTAATCTACCTTTTTTCTTATAATACTTAACTAATCTATTAATTTTACTCTCTGTCAATCTTATTCCCCTTTTAGCAGGCATATCTTGTTTATTTGACTCAAAATGTTTAATCAATTGAATATCTTTTTTAATTAGTGCATTCAAATCTTCTGGCAACTCTGCTTCTAATTTATTCTTCTCTAGAATTTTACTAATGCTCTTTTTAGTTATAATCTTAATATCTGGAATACCATATGAATCTCTTAAAGCCAAACCTATCTGAGATTTTGTTAGTCCAGTTTTAGATAATTTTAAAACTAAACTCTCTGCTTCTTTAGCATCATACTTCATCCACGTTTTCTTTTTCTTATCTGTGGGCTTAGTACTTCCGCTTTTTCCTTTCCTTCTTGAGTACATACGTGCCATTTTTTAACAAACCCAGAATTAATCTTCCGGGTATAAGTAAGCCAAAACCGACTTATCCTTAGCAAAGAGAGAAAATTATCTATTTATAAAACTTTTGAAAAAAGAAAGAAAAAAGATTATAAAAGTTTATAGACCAAATCTCCCGGTCTAACCTTATCTTTAACTTTAATGCCTGCTGATTTTCCGGGACCAACTTCCTGAACTTCTTTCCCTTCTACCTGCATAGAGTCAACTTCCTGTTCAAAATCAGTTGTTGCCCCCTTTATACGAATTTTTTCCCCCAAAGCCAAATTATCATCGCTTAACTCAATCGCTGCTACGCCAATCTTACTAAAAAAACTAAAAACCTTTCCGATTTGTTTTTCTTCTGCCATTTTAAAATAACTAAAGAATAATAAATATATAAGCTTTATGAAAACCAATTAATATCAAATTTTATCCTCAATTGTTTCATGGGGCCACTCTGGAGAAAAACCATAATGTTTCTCAAACTCTTCCGTATACAAGGGCTCATTTTGATCTACCATTCCACCATCAGATTCAAAGGTGGACAATACATATCTTCTTCTCATAGTATCCCTTCTTATGGTCACAGCAAATCTTTTCCCCTCGTATTCTTTGATTTTCATATAAAACAAAGACAAATTTGATTAATAAAGGTTTTTAACTTATACAAAACTAATAAAAAATAAGGGATAGCCCCGCCAGGATTCGAACCTGGGTCCTATGGACCAAAACCATAGATGCTTGGCCACTACACTACAGGGCTATAAGAATTAAGGAAAATATTCAACTTTTAAGCTTTTCTCTTATACCTTCCTCTTTGCTCTACCTTCTCTAATCTCTCTAAAGTTTCCTTAAAATTACTTGATTTTTTATAACCTTTTAAAACCAATTCGAAATTATTTTCATACTTAAAATGCTTGCTTTCCATAGCCTGTCTAAGTAAATGTAAATCAACGGCCTTATCTTCAATTTTATGAGAAATAAAACCTAAGCCAAAATCAATAAAAAAAACTTTTTCTTCTTTTAGTATCATATTACTTGTTGTCAAATCCCCATGGATTATCTGATTATCGTGCATCTTAGCAACTTGAATTCCAATTTTCTTACAAACTTCTTCTCTCTTCTTTTTAGAATAATTATCTAATGTCTCTTTTAGTAAATCTCCTTTAACAAATTCCATAACTACTTTCATTTCTTTATCATCAACTTCAAAAACTTCAGGAACATCCATTCCTATTTTCTTTCCTTTCAATAAAATCTTAAATTCTTTTCTTGTTGGATATTTTCTTTTAGCATTATCAATAAATTCATGCCTATATCCTTTAGAAATTCTTTCCTTGACTAATCTATCCTTCTCTAAGTATAAATGGGCCTCGGCTCCAGAATAAAGTATTTTTTTCATATAAAAAACAAAATATTAGAGATTTATAAACTATATCCTCTCTCGAAATTAAGCATTTCAATCGTTTCTCTTGTTCTACTCCCAATCAGATCAAAAATATCTCCAGGCAATCCAATATTGGGGAAATCATGCAACGAGGTAATTAATTCTAGCTTTGGTTGCTCTAACTTCTGCATCTGAGGAACAAGCTTTAACATCCAAGGAGCCTTATGTGGAGGATTCTTTTTAGCAACTTCCATTATCTCTTCATAACTATGTTTTCCCCCTTGATATTCTCTATTCTCTAACAAAGAACAATTAGCATCAACCGCGCCAACATACATATCTTCATCTGAAGCTTCCGGATTCTGTTTTGTTTCATCACTCGGATCAGGATTCTCCCACATCCTATGGTGGTGCTGTTGCCCATGTAATTTTAAAGCAGGAATTATATATGTTTTACAATCAACTTTTGGCCTCCTATATAAAAGTGCAAACCCCTTTATTACGTCCCATCCATATTTATTTCCAGGACCAATCAACTCATGCGGTCTTTCGGGATCATTATCGCCTAAACCTAGCTCTTTCAAGAAATATTCAACATGACAAGAATGTTTTAATGTGAAAATCATCCATTTTTGAACTTCTTCACTTGTTGGCAATATAATTTCACTCATTTTTTATGTTTTTGAGTAAAAATGGGAAAGAACTAATACTTTTTAGTGTTTCTATTTAAAAATATTAAAATAAAGATTGTTTAATTTTCGGGCTCTATTGTTTTATAAGCTTCGCCTCTTAACATAATAAACCCTTCAAGATCATTTTTAACACATACTGTCTTAAAATGAGCAGCAATATCGGCCCCCATTGCAGTGGCATTAGCTAAAAAACTTTCTTCCGCACGCCTACATACTTCTTTCCACCCAAATTCAGCATCCTCTAAACATCCAGCTTTATATCCATACAACGTAGATTTAAGGGAACCAATAGTCTTAATCTTGCCATAAATTAGATAATCTCTGCAAATTTCTGGGTCAACAAATCTAGCTCCTTCCATTTTAATTAAATAGGTAAGTTACACAGGATATAAATACTTTACGTAAAAAAAATAAAAAAGAATTATTCTAAAGTTGCTGACTCGTCTTCTTCAATTTCATCGCTCTCTGAAGCTAAAAATGCCCACCAAGGTTTCTGAACTCGAATCACTTCACCGGTTTCCGCATTAACTTGAGCTCGAACTTGCATTTGAGTTTTAAACATTCCCAACATTCTTGCTTCTTTTCTTGCTTGAACTTCATATACTGGTTGGATTTGATCGCCTTGGCCAACTTCTTTCAACTCAATAGTACAACCTTCTTCTTCTTGACAAACTTTTAATTTCAATCTTTCTAAAGCTCTTTCTGCTGCTACATCGGGCATCACTTTTATTTCAGCATTTTGCCCATTTGACAATGTTGCTTTTAATTTACTTTCTCCAGTCAAAGATCTTTCCTCTTGCAACTCTAAAGAATATTCGGCAAAGTACTCCCCAACTCTTAATCTATTTCTATTCTGAATTTGTTCTATACTCATTTCTTGTCCATTTAGACTAGTATAGGCCCCAGTAGAAACTGCTGTCAAAGTTCCATATTGGTTTCCGTTATTAGTAGCAGATTCATTATTTGGAACAGCAAAAGCAGGGCTAAAGCTAATCAAAAAAATTACAAACATTAATATTATTTTTTTCATCATTATCACCTACTTAAACCTTAAAATAAGAATATATAAAACCTCACATTCCAGGAATCTTACCTTTAAACTTCTTCATTAATTTATTAGGATCGCCTTTCATCATCTTCATCATTTTCTTACTTTGTCTATACTGTTTAAGCAATTCTCTAACTTCAGTAGCAGTACAACCCGCACCCTTTGCAATCCTATCAATTCTTTTCCTATTAAAAACCAAATCCGGATTTTCTAATTCTGTCTTTGTCATTGATTGCATAATAAATTTCCACTTCTTCAACTTAGAATCTTGAACATCCAACATATCTTTAGGAATCTTCATCCCACTCATTCCAGGAATCATTTCCATAATCTTATTCATGGGACCTAATTTTTTCATTCCTTGAATTTGTTCATATAAATCTAAAAAATTAAACTCTCCTTTCAAAAACTTCTTTCCTAAATCTTCAGCAGTTTCTTCATCAATTTCAACTCTAACTTTTTCTAATAAAGCTTCCAAGTCTCCCATTCCTAACAATCTAGAAACAAAACCTTCAGGATTAAACTCTTCAATATCATCTACTTTTTCACCTACGCCTAAAAACTTAACAGGCGCTCCAGTAATTGCTGCTGCTGACAAAGCTCCACCAGCTTTTGCAGTTCCATCCATCTTAGTAATTGCAACTCCAGTAATACCACAAGACTCATGGAATTTTTTTGCTTGGGATTCTGCAGTTTGACCAATATCTGCATTTATTACAAGTAACTTTTCTTCTGGTTTGATTTCTTTATTTAATTCTTCAATTTCTTTAACTAAATCTTCTGACAATGCATCTCTTCCCGCAGTATCTACAATTACAATATCATATTTCTTTACTTCATCTTTCAAAGATTTCCAAATTTTCTTTGGGTTTTTTTCTTCTCTATTTATGTAATATGGTATGTTTATTGACTTTGCTAACTGTTCTAATTGATCCATTGCAGCCGGCCTATAAACATCTAAACCTACTAAAGCAACCTTATGCCCTCTTTTTGTATAATAATTTCCTAATTTTGCTGCTATTGTAGTTTTTCCAGTTCCAAACAAACCAACTAACATAATTTTGAACGGTTGTTTTTTTGTAATTTTAATTCCTTTTTTTTCTTTTCCTAGGAACTTTACTAGTTCGTCATAAACAATCTTAACTAAGAATTCTTTTTGTCCTACACCCTTTGGTGCTTTTTCTTTTAACGCTCTTTCTTTAATATTCTTAGATAGCTCAAAAACTAGTTTAACATTAACATCAGAAGTAAGTAAAGCTCTTTGAATATCTTTAACAATTTCATTAACCAAATTCTCATCTATGAAAGTAGCACCTGTGATTTTGCTTAAGGTGTTTTTCAATGTTGAACTTAATTTGTCCATAACCATAGAATTTTAGAGAGAATTATGATTTATAAATGTAATTAAAAAGATAAAAAGAAAGTTATTTTGAATTCAAAACTTAGGGACTACAGTAAAACAAATAACCCAACTTAGGGCTTACAACCAAAAACCTTATAAGTAAGAAAATTCTTACTATTAAAAATGACTTCCATAAAAACAATAAAAGTTTCAGAAAAAGGACAGATAGCAATCCCTCTAGACATAAGAGAAATAGCAGGAATAAATCAAGGTGACGAATTAATAGTAATGGAATCAAATGGAAAGATTTTACTGGAAAAAACTCAAAAAATATCAAAAAAAATGGAAGATGATTTCAAAGATCTACTAAAATTAAGTGAAATTTCATTAAAAAAATTCTGGAGTAGCAAAGAAGATGACATCTGGGACACAATTTAAACAAAAAGACATTTTAATAATTCCCTTACCATTTACAGATCTTACAACCATCAAACAAAGACCCGTTTTAATTGTTTCCAATGATACTTATAATTTTAATACTGAAGATTTCATAGTTTGTGGGATAACTTCCAACTTAAAAGATGCAAGATGCTCAGTATTAATAGAAAGTAAAAATTTAATTGAAGGAAAACTACCAACTACGAGCAGAATTAAAGTTGATAAAATTATAAATCTAAACAAATCATTAGTTAAAAAGAAAATAGGGGTTCTTGATGATAAAACATTTGAGAAAGTAAAAAAAGAGTTAGAAAAATTATTTTAAAGCCCCAAACTATCCATCAATTTACTAACAGAAAACTTCTCAATATCCCCATAGCCCTGCCCAGTACCCAAATAAATTATGGGTTTATCAACAACATAAGAAATCGAAATAGCAGTTCCACCTTTCTCATCAACATCAGCCTTAGATAATATTATACCGTCCACACCAACAGAACTACTAAACTTCCTACTCTGCTCTATACAATCATTACCAACTATTGACTCTCCAACAAATATCTTAAAATTAGGATTAACAACCCTGATAACTTTCTTTAACTCATCCATTAAATTAGAATTAGAATGCATTCTGCCAGCAGTATCAATTAAAACCACATCAACATCTTTATTCTTAGCATGTTTTATAGCATCAAAACCTACAGCAGCAGCATCCGAGCCATAATCGTGCTTAATCATCTTAACTCCTAACTTATCAGCATGTAACTGTAACTGATCTATCGCAGCAGCTCTAAAAGTATCTGCAGCAGCCAAAACACAAGTTAAACCATTACTCTGCAACAATTTAGCAACTTTAGCTATAGAAGTAGTTTTTCCAGAACCATTCACACCCAAAAATACAATAACATAAGGTTTCTCACTTTTCTTAATAACTTCAACTAAATCTAACTCTTCCTTAAACAACTCTTTAATATTATCTTTTAACTTCTCTAAAATAAACTCATCAACCTTCCCTTTAATAGGAATATCAACAATTTCCATCTTCAAACCTTCTTTTAATCTATCAATAACTTCAACAGCAACATTAGCTTCTAATAATGATAACTCTAACTCATCAAACAACTCTTCAAACTTTTTGCTAGAAATTTTCTTAGAAACAGCTTTTTTTAATTTTTCTTTAAAACTTAACTTTTCCTTTTTAGGTTCTTCTTTTGGAATATCTTCAATAATTTCTTCCTTAGATTCTTTAACCACTTCTTCAGCAACTTTCTCAGAAGTCTTCTCATCTAAAACTTCTTCTAACTCTTCTTTAATTTCCTCTTTAACTTCTTCTTTTACTTTTTCTTCAACTTTAGGTTCTTCAGTAACTTCCTCTGCCTCTTTAGAAAACTTCTTAGCAGCATCCTTTAATTTATCTTTTAAAAATTTAAACATAAAACTAACCTTTAACTAAAACTTATAAAACTAACGCATAGGTTCCTGATACACCATAGCATTAGCACTAATGCCCCCACCAACAGTAGCAATTAATATTTTATCTCCAGGATTAATACTATAAACATGACTTTTAGGACTAGTTAACTTACCCCTATAAACAAGATCCAATATAGTTGGAGTAGAAACAAGAGATTGATTAGCAAGCCAATCATTAGTTATTGGGACTTTCCTGTCAAGATCATCCGCCCTAACCCCACTTCCTAAGGCCATATCATTAACCATATCTGCATTCGCTTGATGAAAAATAAGTAGTTTTAATTCATCAACACCAACTCCGGCCCTTTCCATTGCCCTTCTAGCAACAAGCGGGACATATTCACTAGCAACCTGTTTAACAAAAGGTCCAAGCATTTTAAAGCAGCGACGTCCATCTCTCAAAGCAGGATTATTTGGCACTCCAGATGTAATGTACTTTGAACAATCAGTAACGGGCTCCATCTTCGAATCTATTCCAAGTTTAGGAACAAAATAACGAACAGTTTGAGTAGCACAAGAAAGAATGCCCTCTTTTCTATCACTCTCAACTCCTTCAAGAGCAACAAACGCTCCCCCCTCACCAAGAAGCAATATATCTTTACTAGAAGTATCTCCAACTCTAAATAAAGTTTCCATGGCTACAACGCCAGCTTTATTAATTTCAGAAAACATATTATTTCTAATGTACATCTCAGCAACAAACATAGATTCTAAACCTCCTGCACAGGCATCAATTAAATCAAAACTCTTAAAGTATTTCCCTTCCCCAACAAGCCCGGTTTTTCTAGCAACCCTCGAAGCCAAACTAGGAACAAAATCACAAGTAGGATAACCAACATCTCCAACCACCATATCTCCATAGTTTGATGCTCCAATAATCATATCCAAAGAATTAGTATCAACTCCAGAATTTGCCACAGCTATTGCACCCAAATCAGAAGCAACTTGATCCTCTCTAGCCAACCTTCTTTCTTTAATCCCAAATCTCCTTTCAGCCTTTCTAATAATTTGAGCAGTAGGCTGGATCTCTGGCTTTCCCTCGGAAGTATAAAATTCATAGTCTTCAAAATCAGAATTAGAAACAATCCTCTCAGGAAGACAACATCCAGTTTCCCTAAACACCACATTAAAAACCATAAAAAAGTGAACACTAAAACATTAATATAATTTACTATTAGAAATCTATTAATTTTATACCCATGGTTCCACTACCCGCAGACTCATAACTTCTCTTTTCAAGCCAAAACTTCTCATCTTCATCATCAAGACCACTAACTAAAACTCTACCTAACTTAAGTTTATTAGCCAAACTTTGCATTGCCCTATCTACTTTGGTCCCCAATTCTTCTCCACCACAATAAAGCCATAAATTAATTTGATTTCCTTCAAACTTCCAACCTTCCTCTAATTCAAAATTAATATCAAATTTAACATCAACAGAATCTGCAACATAAGAAACTTCAACAACTCCTTTTCTCCCATAATTAATTTTTAAAACATCTTCAATTGGAGCAATTCCGTTATCTTCAAAAGAACCCAAAATCCTTCCCTTAAGTCCTTCTTCATCAAATCCATAATCCTCTAAATTCCAATCCATAAAAAGAGAGAGTATTCTTTAATTAATATAACTTACTTTTTCTTCAAACTTCGTTTCAAAGTTTTCACATTCACCTCAGCAACCGGACTATGTGCCCTAAATTCCATCAAATCAAGTTTAAGTTCTTCTCTTAACTCTATAAGTTTTCCAAAAACCTTCTTAGACTCTCCGGGCAAATACTCCTCCAACTCTCGATACTTCTTCATAACTTCTGGAAAGAATTCTAAAGCCATATCATAATTTTGTTCGTCTTTTAATTTGTAAACTCTATCTAAAGATTTATTCAATTCTAGTAAAGCCAACTTATAGCTATACCTATTATAAAATCCAAGATATTTGTTTTTAACGAAATTAGAATATTTTTCAGGCATTCCAATTGTATCCTCCTGTATATCTTTCAAATAATTTAAAGAACTATTAATCAACACCACATCATCCCCATTAATGATTACATTCAAATCACGAATTTTCATATAAATCAATAATTGTTTAACCACAGATTCATACTCTTCCCGATACTCTTCTTTCTTTTCAGAATCTAATTTCTTAAACCTTTTCTCAAATTCAGTATAACGGGCAATAGCAGAATCAAAATTGCCCACGTCTAAAAATTTCTTGATCTTTGTAGAAAATTTCAAAAAATCCTCTTTTTTCTTGAAAAACATACTTTAAATTGAAAATAGAATTTTATAAATCTTACTCATAACCCATTGGAGGTTGCATCGGAGCTTGACCACTTCCTTTTCCAGAAGCAATCACATCATCTATCCTTAAAATCATCTCTGAAACCTCGGCTGCACTCTTTATAGCCTGAGTCTTAATTTTCAAAGGCTCAATTACACCCGCACTCCAGGAATCAACAACCTTTCCAGAAAAGACATCAATACCTGCCCATTTATCTCCAGAATCATGTCTAGCTTTTAACTCTGTCAAAATATCAATTGGATCTATACCTGCATTTTCAGCCAGAGTAATTGGAATCGCTTCCATAGATTCTGCAAAAGCTAAAACAGCTAATTGTTCACGACCACTTAAAGTATTTGCAAATTCTCTTAATCTTTTACTCAATTCTATTTCTGGAGCACCTGCACCGCCAACAACTTTTCCATTTTTCAAAGCTGCTGCTAAATCACCCAAAGCATCTTGAATTGCTCTTTCAACTTCATCAACAACATGCTCAGTTCCACCCCGAACTAAAAACGTAACAGCTTTTGGATTTTCACAATTAGTAACATAAGTAAATTCTTCATCTCCAATTTTAACTTCTTCAACCAAACCAGATTTACCCAAATCAGATTCACTTAAATCTTTCAAGTTACTAACAATTTTTCCACCAGTAGCTCTAATCAATTTTTCCATATCTGATTGCTTAACTCTTCTAACAGCATAAACTCCGGCCTTAGCTAAATAATGTTGAGCCAAATCATCAATTCCTTTTTGAGATATTAAAACATTAGCACCAGAATCAATTACTTTCTGAGCCATACTTCTCAACATATTTTCCTCTTGCTCAATAAAGCTTTGCATCTGCTCAGGAGATGTAATTTGAATTTTAGCATCAATTTCAGTATCTTTTATTTCTAAAGGAACACTAATCAATGCAATTTTAGCATCATTAATCTTAGAAGGCATACTTGAATGTAATTTCTCTTTATCTAAAACAATTCCTTGTATTAATTCAGAATTTTCAACACCGCCACCAACTTTTTTCTCAACTTTAATATTATTCAAATCTATATTATCATCTAAAACTTGCTTTACAGCACCAACAGCTAATTTAGCTAACTTTTCCTTTGAAGCTTCTGCACCTTTTCCTGTCATAGCAGTCATAGCAATTTTTTCAAGTATATCCTCATTATCTAAAGAAACATCTTCTGCTATTTCATTCAAAATTTCCTGAGCTTTACTTTCTGCTAATCTAAAACCTTTAGCAACAATAGTAGGATGAATATTCTTTTCTAATAGACTTTCAGCATTTTTTAATAATTCGCCAGCAAAAACAACCGCGCTAGTTGTACCATCTCCAACTTCATCTTCTTGAGTTTTAGCAATCTCAACAATCATTTTAGCTGCAGGATGTTCAATTTGCATTTCTTCTAAGATTGTAACACCATCATTTGTAATAACAACATCGCCCATAGAATCAACCAGCATTTTGTCCATTCCCTTAGGGCCCAAGGTACTTCTTACTGTCTCAGCCACTAACTTAGCAGCCATAATATTGTTTCTCTGAGCTTCTTTCCCATAAGTCCTCTGATTTCCTTCAGATAAGATGTATACTGGTTGTTTATCGTCTGCCATTCTAATCCGAGAAATCCAAGTCCATTTATAAAGGTTTTGAATAAGAAATCTAAAAAAACTCATCACCAATATACTTATTAATTCAAAAAATAGTATAAAATTAAGATGAAAACTGGCATAAAAGTTATGGATGCAATGACAAAATCTCCAATAGTTGTAGGCCCAGAAGAGAACTTACTGAAGTGTGCAGCTAAAATGATTAAAGGAGATGTTGGGAGCCTTATTGTAGAAGAAAATGGAAAACTCTTAGGAATAATTACAGAAAAAGATTTCGTAAATAAAGCAATTACAAATGAATTAAATATAAAAAAATCTAAAGCAAAAGATATTATGTCTACTACTATGCTTAAAATTTCTCCAACTTTAGATTTATACGACGCAATTTACTTTATGTCAAGAGAAAATGTAAGAAGACTTCCTGTAACAGATGGAGAAAAACTAGTTGGACTACTAACCTACAAGGACGTTCTAAAGATTCAACCAGATTTATATGATATATTTATAGAAAAATTCAGGATAAAAGGAAGATAAAAACATTTATTAACTATTATTTTTATTCTCTATTCTATGAGTAAGAAAATAAAAGCCCAAGTAAGCGAAGGATACCAAATAAGACACAAAGGTGTTTTTAATCTTGAAAAGCTATATCAAACAATGCATGCTTGGCTAGATGAAAACGGCTATGATTTCTTAGAAGCAGATCACCAACATAAAAAAATAGATATAGGTGATGAGATAGGATTAATATGGAAAGCAGAAAGAGAAATAACAGATTTTATGAAATATGATATGGTAATAAAATTTAGATTTAAAGAACTACATCCTGCTTCAGACAACCTGGTTTCAGGAACCTCAAAAATAACATTTACTGCCAGTGTAGTTCTAGACTACAGAGAGCAATGGTCCTCATCAAGAATTAAAAATCTTTTATTCAGACTATACACCAATGTTCTAATCAAAGAGAATATAACAAAAAATAAACTTAAACTTTTAGAGGAAGTAAAAGATCTTCAGAAAACAGCAAAAGAAGTATTAGAATTCTTCAGATAAAAAAACTTATAAACTTCATCAACAAAATTTAAGATATGCAAGATACAATTACTGTGGTCCCAGAAATCAAAATGAAGTGGAGAGGAATATTTGATCTGGGAGAGCTATATAAACACATGAAGTTTTGGTTAGACTACCAAGGATATGGAGATCAAGATAATAATTTTCAGGAAGAAAAATTTGCACAAAGAATGAAAGGAGAATCACAACAAATAGAAATACGTTGGAGTGCTCAAAAAAACAAAAGTGACTATTTCGCATATCATCTCAGAATTGGATTTTTTATTTTGGGTTTAAAAGATATAGAAATAGAAAAAGAAGGGAAAAAAATAAAAATACAGCGTGGAGAAGTAGAACTAAGAATAAAATCAAATATTGTAACAGACAGAAGTAAAAAATGGGGAGAAAGAAAGGGATTGGGCCAATCCATCTATGAAAAGTTTATAATAAAAGATAGAATAGACGATTATAAAATAGAATTATATGCAAAAACGTATGCTTTCCACGATGAAATAAAATCATTCTTAACAATGCACCAATACTAAAGAAAAACTTTATATATTCCATTTTCTAAAATTTATATATGCCAGAACAAGATTGGATAATTAGGGGAGATAAATTAGTAATAAAAAAAGAGGCCCAGTTCAACATGATAGAGTTGTACAGAACTCTAAGGCATGGTTTGATCTCCACAATTACAATTTCTATGAAAGAGAATATGAAGATATAATAAAAGGAGAGAGAAAATCAGTAAAAATAAAGTGGGAAGGACAAAAATATATAGATAATTATTCAAGATATCTCATAAACTTATCAATTTCTCTAAAAAATTATAAAACTATAGAAACAAAACAAGGAAAAACAGTAAACGGAAACCTGACTATCAAGTATGAAGCATCAATAGAAACAGATTATGAACAAAAATGGGAAAACAACCCAATTATGAAATTCACAAGAGCAATATTTGATAAATTTATATCAACTGGAAGAAGAGAAAGATACGAAAAAGAGCTAATTGATGATGCTCACGATATATTTCACAGAACAAAATCATATCTAAATCTACATAAATTTAAGTAAATCCAAACCTTTATAAACGAAAATCAAAACCTTCTATCAAGGCCCGGTAAGAGAATTTACCAAATGGAGCCAACGATGTAACATCAAGCTATGAGCTTTGGGGTTAATATCGGGCTACAAACCTTTAAAGAACAAAAAATCATATTCATTTAAAACATTACATTTATTTGTTAAGGAATCGTTTAAATAAAACGACGAACTTGTTCTTTTTAGGTTTTAAAAGCATAGGAGGAAAATAAAATGGGAAAAATTGGCTTAGTAGCAGCTAAATATATAGTTCACTCTAATATCACAATTGAAGGAACAGTAGACAGACCTGACGTAATCGGAGCAGTATTCGGTCAAACAGAGGGCCTGCTTGGAGAAGACTTAGAATTAAGAGAACTTCAAAGAAATGGAAAAATAGGTAGAATCGAAGTAAATTTAACAACAAAAAGTGGAAAAGCTAGCGGAGAGATAATAATTCCGTCAAGTTTAGACAAAGCTGAAACAGCGATTATTGCAGCGGCATTGGAGACAATACAAAGAATTGGTCCATGTAATGCCAAGGTAGTATCAAAAAATATAGAAGATGTAAGAACATCTAAAAGAGCTTATGTTGTAGACAGGGCAAAAGAACTTTTGAGAGAATTTACGGACAATGTTTTACCCGATTCTCAAGAAATAACAGAAGAAGTTTCACATTCAGTAAGAATGATGGAACTTATAGAATATGGAAAAGATAGGTTAGCAGCAGGACCAATTATAGAAGAATCTGATGAAATAATCGTAGTTGAAGGAAGGGCAGACGTACTAACTTTACTGAAAAATGGAATAAAAAATCCAATTGCATTAAATGGGACATCTGTACCTCAGACAATTATCGATTTAAGTAAAAGAAAAGAAGTAACGGTTTTTGTGGATGGAGACAGAGGCGGAGATTTAATTATAAAAGAAATAATGAGCGTAGCAGAAATAGATTACATAGTAAAAGCACCAGATGGAAAAGAAGTGGAAGAGCTAACAAAAAAAGAAATAAATAAAGCATTGAGAAATAAAGTAGCTGCAGAACAATCAAAATTAGAGATAACCAGATCTACTACAACAGCTAAAACTTCAGAAAGAAGAACTACTGCACCGAGGACAGCAGCAAGAACAACAAGAACAACTACAGCAACGAAATATAAAACAGAGACGAGTGCAAGACCTCCAATAAGAAAAGCAAGAATAACACCTACAGAAACAAAATTATACAAAGAAATGATAGATGACTTAGTTGGTACAAGGGGAGCTTACATATTAGATGAAGACACAAACATTCTAGGAAAAGTTCCAACTTCTGAATTGGCAACAACAATCAAATCTTTAAAATCTGGAATAAATACTGTAATCTTTGATGGAGAAATAGACATAGATTTAGTAAAACTCTCAGAAAGAGTAGGAATAAAGAATTTGGTTGCAATGTCTTCAAAAGTTCAAAGATCGATGAAAGTCAAAATAATAACAAAGGCAGACCTATAATCGAAAACTTAATAAAACAATAACTCCTTTTTTTCTTTTATATGAAGAAGAAGAAAAAGAGGAGGAGTATTGTTTTAATACCAATTATAGTAATTCTTATTTTTGCAATAGGCATATTATATTATTCCTATGAGTTTGATTGTGAAGAAGATAAATCATGTTATAATAGACATCTAGAAAATTGTAAAAAAACAAAACTAACAGTAATGGATGAAGGTTCAACTTTTATATATCAAATAACAGGAAAAGAAAATAACCAATGTAAAACAAGAGTAACTTTGGTCGATATGCCAATTGAAACAGATCCAGATACAGCAAAACTTTTCGAAGGAAAATCTATGGACTGTAAATTAGAAAAAGGATCAACATTTACAACAGAAATTCTCCCACATTGTACAGGGCCACTAAAAGAAGCAATATATGAGTTAACAATACAAAAAATGTATAATATTCTAGCTCAAAGTTTAAGTGATATTTTAGCAGAATTTTAAAAAATTATTTAAATTAATCTCCCCTTTCATTTAAACATTGAATTTATCAAATAAAATAAAAACAGCCACATTATTACTTTTCTTATCAGCAAATACAAATGCAGTACCAAGAACTATAGATTTAGATACTGGAGATTATTCTATTTATTGTGGTTTGGGGGCCAGTAAAGTTCACGCAAATATAGAATTAGGATTTAGCGTTAATAAACAACTTAATGAAAATTATCAAGGAAAATTTGGTTTATTTTTTACAGCAGAAGGAACAAACGAAGAACATCTAATAGATTTAATGTTAGAAAGAAAATTAACTAAAAATTATTCCTTAGGACTAGGTTTCGGAGCCGGTGAACAGTTAGTACTAACTGAAGAATTTTATCCAGAAATAGCAGACACTACAAATCACATGAAACGATTGATTCCAGGATGTTATCTTAGAGCAGAATTAATAAAAAAATTAAATGATAGATATTCATTATTATTCCAATATAAAAGAAATTATTTTAATAACCGAGATTATAACGAACCCGGAAGAGATAAATTTAAGGTAGGAATAGAAATAGCATTACAATAAAAATGCAGGACACCTAAAATCGACAAAGAAATCAACTACCAGCTTAACCCCAGTTCTTCCTCCCCTTTGCTACTCACAAGCGCCAATATCAAAGATTAAAGCTGCTCCATTCCTGGCCTGACTTAGTTCTCTAAGACATTAACCCTGTAAGACAAAGGATCAACGTCCAAACTGAGACCGATAATTAACTTCTCAGCCTCAATTAGGCTTCACTCCGCCATATAGCCCGTTTGCGGTACAAGTGAGGGCTAACCACCCAGCTATCCTACAGAATTCTTAAAAAAAGGTCATTTTTAAAGATTACTATTACAAAACTTATATAAATAATTGACATTTCTCAAAAATATGCTCACTCCAGACATACATTCAAAGAGGGTTGCACTAGAAAAACTTCTTGATGAATATTCTTCACTAGAAAGACAATTAGTAATATCAATTCGCGAATACTCTTTATCTCAATCAGGATTATGGCTAAAGGTCCCAAATCTAGCACTTGAAGCACAGGGAAGGGGAGGATATTCAGATAGTTATAATAGAGCATTTTCATCTGGATATTGGTCAATAGATTCTTCAATAAAGGGAGGAGTTTATACTATTTATGTAGATTTATCAAACGGGGAATTAATAAGTCCTTTTCTTTTAGAAAAGAAAGGTAAAGAAAGATTAGCTTGGGATGAAAGAGTATTAGAAATAACATCAAATATAGATGAAATAAATGCAGAATCAATAATTACTGATTTAACCACGCAAGCAAAATCGAAATATGAAAGTTGGCAAAAGCCTAAAGAAATAGAAGAATGGCGAAAAGAAAGAAAAAAAGAAATACCTAAAATATTCCGAAACAAATAAAAGCACTTCTTTTTTACAAAACCTATGAAAAAATTTTGTAAATTACTAATAAAAGAAATCTTAGATAAAGATCTAAAAGATAAAAAAGATATAATAAAACTAAGGGACGCACTAGCAAAAAAACATAAACCAAAAAGACTTCCAAGTTTTATAGATATTTTAATCCATGCTCCACAAAATAAAATAAAGTTACTAAAACCAAGACTTTTAACAAAACCAGTAAGAACAATTTCTGGGGTGGCACCATTAGCAATAATGACAAAACCCATTTCGTGCCCACACGGAAAATGTATTTATTGCCCAGGTGGCCCAAATTCAACATTCGGGAATGTTCCACAGTCTTACACTGGCGGAGAACCGGCAACCATGAGAGCTATAAGAAATAATTTTGATCCTTATCTACAAATATTTAACAGATTAGAACAATATGTTCTCCTAGGCCATAATTTTGAAAAAATTGAACTAATTATTATGGGGGGAACATTTCCTTCATTTCCAAAAAAATACCAAGAAGAGTTCATAAAATTTACATTCAAAGCATTGAACGATTTTTCAGGATTATTTTTTAACAAAAATGGAGAATTAAATTACACAAAATTCAAAGACGTGTATGAACTTCCAACAGAAAACTTTTCAGATAAAGAAAGAACACTAAGAATACAAAAAAAACTTCTAAAGTTAAAAGGAAAAACAACACTAATCAAAGAACAAATAAAAAATGAAACAGCAAAAGTAAGATGTGTTGCATTATGTATTGAAACAAAGCCAGATTGGGGCTTACTAGATCATGGAAATCATATGTTGAAACTTGGAACAACTAGAATAGAGTTGGGAGTACAATCTGTATATGAAGATGTTATAAAAAAAGTAAATAGGGGCCACACAGTAAAAGACACAAAAGATTCCATAAGAATATTAAAAGATTTGGGATTCAAAGTAGCCATACATTACATGCCAGGATTACCATTAACCTCAAAAAAAAGAGATTTAGAAGGAATGATAAGTCTATTCAAAAATCCAGATTTCAAACCAGACATGTTAAAGATATATCCAACAATGGTTAGCAAAGGAACAATATTATACAAAGAATACAAAGAAGGAAAATTTAAACCACTATCAATAAAAGATGCAGCAGAATTATTAGTCAAATTCAAAAAACATGTTCCAAAATATTGTAGAATTATGAGGATTCAAAGAGACATTCCAACAAAACAATGGGTAGCTGGAGTAGAAATGACAAACTTCAGACAATATTTATTCCAAAAATATGATGTAAAATGTAATTGCATACGTTGTAGAGAGCCTATGGGTAAAGAGATAGATTGGAAAAAAGTTAAAATAAAAACTCAAAAGTATAAAGCCTCAAAAGGAACAGAATTTTTTATCTCTGCAGAAGACACAAAGAATGATTTATTGGTTGGATTTATACGGATGCGTTTTCCTTCAGAATCGTTAAGAAAAGAAATAACAAAAAAATCTGCATTAATAAGAGAATTACATGTTTACGGAACCTCCATAGGATTAAAAAAAAGTGGGACTGTTCAACATAAAGGATATGGAAAAAAATTGATGAAGATAGCAGAAGAAATTGCGAAAAAAGAAGGAAAAGATAAAATAGTAGTTATTTCTGGAGTTGGAGTAAGAGAATATTACTATAAATTAGGTTACAAAAAAGAAGGGCCATACGTAATAAAGAAAATATAACTATCATATAGTAATAACAAATAGAAAGATTTATAAATAAACAATAACCGATAAAATTAGAAAAATGGTAAAAACTTTTGACAGTATAGAAATAATTCAAGAAAAAGAAACAACTAAAGCATTTGGATTATTAGATCGTATAATGAGCGACCTAAATGCGGCTAATTTTAGTCTAAGGGATGTCGAAAATGCTTTTAACACATTTGCGGAAAAAAATTTGATTAATAATGACCAGTATAGGCAAGAGGATTTAGAAATTCTACAAGAACTAGGAGTAATTGAAGAACTACCTGGGCAGGCGGCAATTGAAGAACCCTCAGACGATTCAAAAATATATAGAATAGTTCAAGATTCGCCAATAATCATACAAAGAGACATGAATTTAGACATGGAACATTATGATTAATTCTAAGTAATAGAAAAGCTTAAATCACACTAACTCTAAAGATAGCAGTATGATAGAACTAGGTGGAAACATAAATTTAGAGAACTTTGAAGACGTAGATAGGGGGTTATTAATAGTAATTAAAAAAGTAGTTGGAAACTATACAAAAAAAATCTCAGAAAAAGAAAAAGATTTCAAAAAAATAACAGTAACCTTAGTAAAGGATTCAAAATACAAAATAAAAGTAGAATTAGAGACTTCTAAAACAAAAAAATCAGAATCAGAAAATCCTAACTTATTTTTCGCTTTAGACCAATCATTATCTGAATTTCTAGACTAACAAAAACATTTATAAAGCAACATAATTCCCATTATTTCAAGGTATACAAAAATGAAACGAATAGGCGGTTTAAGAAGGAAAACAAGGCACAAATTAAAAAAAAGTGTCAGAACAAAAGGAAAGATTAGCCTTAGAAGGTTCTTCCAGAACTTCGAAACTGGAGACTTAGTATATTTAGTAGCAGAACCAGCAATTCAAAAAGGATTATACAATCCAAGATTTCATGGAAAAGCAGGAATAATTGAAAATAAACAAGGTTCAAACTACTATGTAAAAATAAAAGATGGAAACAAAACAAAAACAATTTTAACTCACCCATCACATTTAAAGAGAAGATAAAAATGGAAATAATTAAACAAATCCCAATAAATATTCCTGAAATGAAAGGAAATATAGATGCAATGAAAAAGCGAGATAAAGAATTAAATTTCAGAGCAAAAAAAGTAGAGGAATATCTAAATAACGTTACAAAAACAAAAACATATAAGGAATTAAAGAAAGAATTAGAATCTGCAGGAATAACAAGATTAAAAGAAAAACACATAACACTGATAATCAATATATTACCAACAGACATTGACAGCTTAAGAACCATCCTCTCAGGTGAAAACCTTACACTAAAGCAAGAGGATTTAGACAAAATAATGAAAATAGTGAAAAAACATGCTTAATAAAAAAAATGATAAGGCCAGCAACAAAGGAAGACCATGCAATTATTTTGGATTTCCTCCCGAACGGATATCCATCAGACAGGAGACCATTACATCAAAAGTCTCCCATAGCTCAAGCTGTAGGTCGTGATCATTTTACACTTCTAGAATTAGTTCCAAAAAAAGGAAAATTTTTACAACCTTACGAAGAAGCCTATATTGGTGGAGAAGAAAGGGAAAAAATACACCATATAATTGGAAAAATCACAATTTCAAAATTAACCCAGACTGCTAGGATGGAATTAGACTTTGTAGTAAAAGAATTAATCTCAAAAAACGAGCAAAGATTTATAGATTTCTTCAATCAAGCTGGTCCAATAAATACAAGAATGCATCAATTAGAATTACTACCGGGAATAGGAAAGAAACACACAACAGAAATACTAGAAAAAAGAGAAGAAAAAGAGTTCAAAAGCTTCGAAGATATAAAAGAAAGGGTAAAGTTAATCCCTGACCCGATGCAAGTAGTAGTAAGGAGAATTTTTGCAGAACTAAACGACGAGGATAAACGTAAATTATTTGTACAAATCTAACAAAAGCTTTAAAAAGGGCGTACTAACATCAAAAACAGAGAATGGAAGAGAAATTAAAATACATTGTAAGAATAGCTTCTACAGATTTAGCGGGAGATAAACCTATATCTCATACCCTAACAAGAATAAAGGGAGTAAATTTTTCCATGGCAAATGCCATATGTTATGTTAATAAATTAGATAAAAATAAAAAAACTGGTTCTCTAAAAGAACAAGAAATAAAAAAAATAGAAGAAATAATAAAAGAACCAAAAAAACACAACATTCCTTCTTGGTTATTAAACAGACAAAAAGATTATGATTCTGGAGAAGATTTACATTTAACTGTATCCGATTTAAAATTAAGAAAAGATTTTGATATAAAAAGATTAAGAAAAATAAAGTCGTATAGAGGATTTAGACACGGATCTGGATTACCTGTAAGAGGGCAAAGAACAAAATCTAATTTTAGAAAAGGGAAGTCTCTTGGAGTAAAGAGAAAGAAGAAATAAAATGGGCCAGACTAAAAGAATAAGAAAGAAATATCAAACGCCATTTCATCCCTGGCAGAGAGAAAGAATAATAGAAGAAAAAGAGATTCTTAGAGAGTATGGTCTAAAAAACAAAAAAGAAATTTGGAAATATGCCTCAAAATTAAGATCTGCAAGAAATCAAGTAAAAAAAATTGTTGCTAATGTACGTTCAGAACAAAGTGCAAAAGAAAGAGAACAATTAATGAATAAATTACTCAGATATAATATAATCTCAAAAGATTCAAAAATTGAAGATATCCTAGATTTAAAAGTAAAAGACTTCTTAGAAAGGAGATTACAAACTATCGTTTTCAGAAATGGATTTGCTAGATCAACAAATCAAGCTAGACAATTTATTACACACGGCCATATCTCGGTAGATGGCAAAAAAGTCACTGCTCCTTCTTTCTTAGTTTCAAAAAATGAAGAATCAAAAATCAAATTTAGTCCACTTTCTTCAATTTCAAAAGCAGACCATCCAGAAAGGACAGTTAAAGAGAAATTGGAAAAAGAGAAAAAAGAAAAAATCTTAAAGCCAAAGAAGAAAGAAGAAGTTAAAGAAAAAGTAAAGGAAGAAGTTAAGGAAGAAATAAAAGAAGAGTTAGAAAAGAAAATGCCAGAAAAAGCAGCTGAAAAGGTAGCAGATGAAGTTGTAGAACAATCAAAAAAAGAACTAACAAAAGATCTCCCAAAGGAAACAAAAAATGATGCATAAAGGTAAAAAATTAAAGTGGGGAGTAGCACATATTTACTCATCTTATAATAATACAATAATTCATATTACGGATATAACTGGATCAGAGACTATAACAAAAAGTTCTGGTGGAATGTTAACAAAAGTACATAGATTAGAATCTAGCCCAACTATAGCAATGTCTGCAGCAAGAATGGCAGCAGAAAACGCAATAGAAAAGGGAATAAATGCTGTTCATATAAAGGTTCGTGCCCCGGGTGGACACAATGGGCCAATGTCTCCAGGACCAGGAGCACAAGCAGCAATACGTACATTAACCAGAGCAGGTCTCAAAATTGGAAACATAGAGGAAATAACTCCGGTGCCACATGATGGATGCAGAAAAAAGGGCGGTAGAAGGGGTAGAAGAGTATAAACATGGAAATAAAAAAAATAAAGCAGGACGATAGAAAATTCATTTTTGAAATTTCTGGTATAAACGAAATAGAAGCAAACACACTAAGAAGATCTATTATAGCAGAAACTCCGGTGATGGCAATAACTGAAGTTGAGATATCCAAAAATGATTCTGCCTTGTATGATGAAATACTTTCACATAGGTTAGGGTTAGTTCCAATAAAAACAGATTCAAAATCATATAATTTAAAGGAGAGGTGCACTTGTAAAGGAAAGGGGTGCGCGAAATGTCAGACTACTTTGTCTTTAGAAGTAAAGGGACCAAAAACAATATACACATCAGAATTAAAATCTAAAGATCCAGAAGTAAAATCTGTATTTGATAATATTCCAATAGTAAAATTAACAGGTGAACAAGAAATAAAGTTAGTAGCAACAATTGAATTAGGAAAAGGAAAAGATCATATGAAATTTTCTCCAGGATTAGTTGTTTACAAACATAAACCAAAAATCAAATTAAATAATGATTCAAAATTGATAGAAAAATACAAAAATATTCTTCCAGAAAAATCACTAAAAGGAAATAAACTAGATGAAAACTCAATTCTAGATAATAATTTATATGAAGCAATTGATTCCATATCTCCAAAATTAATAAAAATAGAATATTCAAAAGGAGAATTTATATTCACAATAGAACCATTTGGTCAATTAGAACCAAAAGAAATGTTAACAAATGCTATAAATGAACTTGATTACAAGCTTGATGAATTTTCTAAGAAACTAGGAAGCTCAAAAAAGAAAACAATCAAAAAAATACTTAAAAAATGAAAACAAATATCCACAAACAAAACCTCATAGAAAAATTAAAAGAACATTCTAATACTGAAAAGTCTAATTTTTGGAAAAGAATAGCAAAAGAATTAGAAAAATCAACAAGGAAAACTAGAGAAGTTAATTTGGATAAATTAGATAAGCATACAAAAGAGAATGAAGTAGTAATGGTTCCTGGAAAAATTTTAGGAACTGGAAACTTAAATCATAAGATATTGGTAGCATCTTTTTCGCAAACAGAAAAAGCAAAAGAAAAGTTAAAAAATAATTTAATTTCAATTCAGGATTTATTAAAAAAAGACCCAAAGGGGAAAAATATCAGAATTATAGGTTAAAATGGTAGTTGTAGATGTAACGGATTCGATTTTAGGAAGATTTTGTACAGTTGTTGCAAAGAGGGTACTACAAGGAGAAACCATAGATTTAGTTAACTGTGAAAAAGCAGTAATAACTGGAGATAAAGTTACTATTTATAAAAAGTATAAAGAACAAGACAAACGTGGAACTCCATTAAAGGGGCCATACTTACCAAAAATGCCAGATAGATTTGTTAGAAGGGCAATCAGAGGTATGCTTCCATACAAGCAGGAAAAGGGCAAGAAAGCGTTTAAGAACATAATGTGTTACATAGGAATTCCTGAAAAATTTTCAAAAGAAAAAATAGAAAAAATAGATTTAGCAAATATAACAAAAAGTAAAACTTTTAAATATACTAAAATCGGAGACTTATGTGAGCAATTGAAAAGATGAAAGCTATTCATAAAAACGGAAAAAGAAAAACTTCAATAGCTAAAGCTACATTAAAAGAAGGAAAGGGCATAATTAGAGTAAATTCAATATTATTAGAAAATCATACTCCAGAAATTGCAAGAATGAAGATAATGGAACCATTAATATTGGCTGGAGATCAAGTTAAAAAATTTAATATTAATATAAACGTTCATGGAGGAGGATGGTCATCTCAAGCAGAAGCTTCAAGATTGGCAATAGCAAGATGTTTAGTAGAAACAAATAAAACTCTGAAAAAAAAGTTTTTAGACTACGACAGACACTTACTAGTAGCTGACACAAGAAGAAAAGAAATGTGTAAACCTAACGATTCTAAAGCTAGAGCAAAAAGACAAAAATCCTACAGATAAAATGATAATACCAATAAGATGTTTCAGTTGTGGAAAACCTATAGGGCAATTATGGGAAGAATACAACAAACAAATAGAACAGGGAAAAGATCCTAAAAAAGTTTTTGATGAATTGGGGTTAGAAAGGTATTGTTGTAGAGCATTATTCCTTGGACACATAGACTTATTAGAAAAAGTGTCTCAATTTAAAAAGTTCTAAATATACTTTTCTTTTTAATAATCTTTTAAAACACAAAGAACTAAAATAATTCTATGAGATCAGATTTATGGCTACAACTTAGATTAGAAAAAATTTGGAATGTTCTAATGCCAGAAGTAAAAAGATTAAACAGTGTAAACATAAAATTTAAAGGAAATTGGAAAACAAAGTTTGGCCATATAAAAAAGCAAAAAGATGGATCTACAGAAATAGTTATAAACAATTTATTTAGAAATGAGCAGGTTCCAGAATTTATAATAGACACTACAATAGCTCATGAATTAATACACTACATGCACGGGTTTCATTCTCCATTACCAAAACAATTTATACACCCCCATCAAGGAGGAATAGTAGATAGGGAATTGAAGAATAGGGGTTTTGGTTTTCTATTAAAATTAGAAAAAGACTGGATAAAAAATAAATGGTGGACTACTTTCCCTTCTTTGAAAGAGGAAATTTCATAAACTTTTTACATTCCAAGCAGTAATAAACAACATTCTTTCCTTTTGTTCTAACTCTTAAATTTTTTCCAGGTTTCAAATAAGAATAACAATGTTTACAGAATTTTCTTTTATATCCACGAGGCATTCTTAAATTAAACTTCATAGCTATTTTTCTAGCCAAATTAATATACCTATTAGCCAATTTTTTATCTTTAGAAAAAACCTCATCTGCTTCAGAAAATAATTTCTTTATCCTTTCTCTAGCAATTTCCTTATTATCCATAAAACTCAATTAAAAACAAACTATAAAAGATTTTCTTTATAGGCTAGGGCCCCCAGAAGGAGCCTCCACAATTTGAGTAACTAATGTACCATTCTTTCTATGCAGGATGCCACTGGATCCCTTTTGATAAGTAAAAGTAAGAGCTAAATCCATTCTATCTCCATCATTGCCAATAAAAGCACATTCATTACCAGACCAAGTAGTTAATGCACCATTAGATATTAGTTTATTATTTTTAGGAGGACAGCCACTAGTACAAGTAATCGCACATTCTGAAGTCAAACTGGGTCCAGGATTCAAAGTGACTGAGACATTACTCAAATCCTCTCCAATCCCATTTCTCAAAATTAAACTAACTTCTCCAGAGTCTAAAACTTGATAATCTTCACAACCAACACCAGGCATAACCATGCAGCTCTCCGGAGCAAAAAAAGCAGAATCTAAAACGCCAAAATATGCTAGTGCTCCGATTGCAGCAATAACAACAAGAATGGCCCAACCATAGGTCATTAAGAACTCCATAGAAGCTTGGCCGCCCCTCCTTACCTTTTCTTTTACTCTTTTTCTATTGGCGCCCTTAACGGCTTCTTTTGCCCAAGAAGGAAGTTCTCTATACAGTTCCCTATTTATTCCATGTAGAGTCTTAATTGCCACAAAGAATATTAGAAAAATACAATATATAAAGATTTAGATTTAAAAAAAGGACAACTTTCCTGAGTTCCCGCACAACAATGCAGTACAATCAGGAACGTAAGATTGCTTAACTTCCGAGTTCGAAATGAGTTCGGGTGTGACCAATCCACTATGATCGTCCTAAGATTAACAAAAATAATCTATTTAAAAATCTTGCGGTTTCTAATTCATCTTACTTTTTGGATTATATCTAATAAATATTCCAGATTTCTCTTTTTCTTCGGAGAAAAAAACTTTCTCACTAACTTCTAATCCTTCTCTATTAAAATTATTAAACACCACTCTAACTGCTTCAAGATTTGAATTAACAATAGAATCAATAGTTTGGTCGTCTTCTCTATCCACAACTACACGAATTTCCACTTTATTTTCCAGCCTACCAAGTAAATTATCAAAAGATAAAGTTATGTTATACACATTTTGAACAGAATTTTTTTCCAATATTTCATAAGCTCCATGAATAAAAACCTTACTTTGTTCAAAAACTTTCTCCTTGCGTTCTTCTATCCCTTTAGAACCAACTTCTAGATTCATCTGTATTAGTGAGTATTCATATCTACTAATAGCTAATTTAGTTGCCTCACCAAAAAATTTACTAATTTTATCATAATCTCCAATCCCCATAAACGGTTTTACCATAAAAATAGAAAACAACAATAATTTATAAATCTTATCAAACCATTTTCAGATTTTCAGAAACTTTATCTACTTTCTCTATTAAATCTGGACCAATTGCTAAACAAGTTAAAGTTCCTGGCTTTATTTCTGTCCTTCCAGCATCCTTAACCAAAGAATTAGTTAATCCAACCTCATCAGCAAATCTTTTATATTTCAATAATTCTTTTTCATTTTCAACACTTAAAATAACTTTTTTCATTCCTTCATTACGCCAAGATTTAACTTTATTCTGATCTGATTTCAAAGTAGCTTCAACACTTGCATGACTAACCTGAGAACTCATCTTCCCTTTACTCAACTTTAGATCCTTTCTAACTAGAATCACTTGTTTGTATTTACTCATTTTTGAATTTATGTTTAACTTGGTTTTCAACTTTCTTCAGTACCTTATGTAAGGCCGTAGCTAAAATCCAATCATCATCTCTAACATTAATCAAACTTTCTGGCAATTGAACTTTCGCATGGAAGGAGTACTTGCTTCTTTCTCCAGCCTTATCGTGTTTTTTTGCATGTATCTTCAATAAACCGGGCAAATTTCTCTCAATTTTTTCATAATATCTTTGAGTTAGCTCCAAAACTTCATTTTGTTCTTTTTCATTAAAGTCTTTTAATCCCAAAATTTGAATATTTTCTTCCATTTTAACTAATAACAAAACAAATCATATATTTATTCTTTTCGCTATTCCAATTACATAAACTTCTTTACTTCTTTTTCTTGAAGCTTCAGGTTTAATAACTTTCACCGTTCTAAACACCTTTTTAGCTTCTTTAACAAAAGGATCGAAAAATTCACTTTGAAAAATCTTACAAACAAAATTACCATTTTTAACTAAAACCTTTTTAGTAATTTCTAAGGCCCTCATACTCAATTCAAAACTATCCTCATTATCAATTTTTCTAATTCCAACGGTTTTTGGAGCTAAATCACTTAATACAACATCATATTTATCCAGTTTTTCAAATAATTTATCCGAAAAAACATCCTCTTTTATAAAATTAATTCCTTCTAATTTAATTTTAACTAAATCAACTGCATCAACATTAGTCTTTAACTCTAAACAATACTGGCTCCAACTACCTGGCCAAGCACCTAAATCTAAAATTCTATTTCCTTCTTTTATTAACCTAAAACGATTATTAATGTTCTTTAATTTGAAAACACTTCTAGCTTTATACCCTTCAGACCTTGCTCTAGAAGTAAATTTGTCTCTTTTCATTTTATTTTTTCTTCTCTTTTCTAGAAATTAAAAAAACAATAAGGACTGTCAAAACGACAATAAGCGGAATAACAATAAATACAATAATCTTTAGACCTCCCCTTAATCCTTCGCCCAAACCAGAAGGATCTTCTGGAGTTTCAGTTTGTCCTCCGTCTAAATCAGGATCTCCACCACTATCTAAACCAGTAAAAACATATTGATCTCCTTCAAACTGTTCAAAATCTCCAAAGTAAATAAAGGCCTCATAATCCTTAAAAGACTCCTCTCCATTGTAAATTCTAATATCAAAAATGTCCCTGTAATCTACTTCTGGAGCATCAAGATAGATAAGGTTTTCAGAAACATAATTTATTTCTCCAACACCATGATCTCCTTGGACATTAACAAAAGAAATATACAAATCTGGAACAAATCCTTGGCCTTCCATCCTTATTCCTTCACAACCAATACCACTAACATTATTACAAAAGTTTGGAGTTATTGAAGAGAAGAACAAGCCATCTTCTCCATTCAAGTAAGTATATCCATCTGCAAAGTTAAAATACTTAGAATGCTCATAAGGAGTAGAAGGATCATATGCAGAAACATCAACCCTCCTAGGGTAATCTACAGAAATAGATTTTACAATAACTTCATTCTCAGAAATAAAATCAGTATTTTGTCTAGGAACAGTAGACCCACCAAATCTAATCTTTACATCATCCGTGAAATTAGTTCCTCTAATAACAACATCTTCACACCCATCAATACTATAACAGATATTTGGTTCAATGGAAGTTATTGTCATATCATGTTCAAAAACATAAGTATCATTGTCTTCTGGAGGATTAATTATTTCTCCACCAAGATCAAAAGAATCTTCTAGTGTATAGGCGTGCGGATTATGTCTAATCTTAACACCAGTAAGTCCGGGTGATTTTCCGACTACTGCCTTAGTAATTCCAACTACTTCACTATTACTTATAACTTCATACTCCTCAAAAAGAGTACTTCCAATATTATCTGGATTTCTATACCCTAAATATCTATAATAAGTAAAACCAACTCCATCAAGACCAAATCCATATCCTTTCAGAGTAACTTCCGTTCCACCCTCAAGAGGACCAGCACTGGGACTAACCTCGCTTATTTTTACTCCACCATACTTCATATCCTGTAAAATATCGCCACCATACCCCTCGGCTCTGAATTCTACATTATATTCAACGTCATACTCAAAATAATCTACATAACTACCATCATCATAAAAAGTAACTTTTCTTGGATTAATAATATTAAAAGAATCAATTTCCTGATCATCTAAAAAAAGCCGAGCATCAGAAAAGAAAAAATCCTGATTTGTTACAACCGTAACTAAACCACACCCATTAATAAAACTACATTCGGTTGGTTCAAAAGATTCAATTTTATCTTCTTGATAATTTCCACAAAAACCTTGCTCATTAATATAATCCTCTGGCCTATCACAGCAAACTCTATGGTCTGCATTAATAACCAAATACTCATTTGGATCATCTCCACAACATTCAACATCTCCAACTACAGTATACTCTCCAACTTCTGGCTCACCAGAAGGAGCAGATTCCCTAACTCCACTTTTATAGCATGCGTTTCTATCTCCAGTATAAAAAAGAGAGTTTTCTTCAACACTAACCTGTTGCCCATACCCAGAAGCAACAATAAAATCATTATTATTCACAATAGTAAGTTCATTATCACATTGATATGCAGGAACATCCTCATGACCGTGAAGATTTCCAACACCATCACTAAGATCTGCATCGCAATCTAACCACCTTCCACCGCCCTCATACCCAGGAACAGACCATGGGGCTATGCAAAATCCATAATTCTTAAAATCCCAATCTAAATGTTGGGCCAAATCTATAGCAAAGTCTGAATTATCAGAAACATCATAATTCCTAGTATCAGGATAACATTGTCCTTCATAATTACAATATCTATCTGTAGAACAGCAAATTCCTTCTTGTTGTTCTTCATAAAATATATAACAAGGGTCTTGAGTTGGATCTTCTAATATTTCTTCAGGCCAATCAGGGTTCTCCCAATAACAAGCCCCTCCATCTTCTGGCTTAATAATTGCTTTATGCACATCCCCGGGACATGAATTGGGATTAACAGCAAATTTTAACCCATAATCTAATTCTGATCCACTAATTTCATAAATTGTTTCAATTTCTATATCTGACATCTGTCCCTCGTGGCCCTCTCTCCATTTAAAGGCACCAACACTTACTCTGCCCCCATTATAGCCCAGGTCCATATTACTACAACGCCAATCAATCTCATCATCAAACCATTTAAATTCTGGAACAAAAACTCCACTAACAGTTCCTTCCGTACCAGTAATTTCATCATCCCAAAAAATAGCAGAAGTCCCAACGCCGCCACCACCACTACTACCATATAATCCACAAAGATAATTAGAAAACTCCTCACGTCCTTCTGGAGTGTAAGGACCTTCAAAAACATCATTAGCAATCCTTACAAATAAACCATCCAAAGAATCGCATTCGGGCCCATAATAACTAACTTCATAATAAATTCCATCTCCCAAATCACAAAGTCCATGCATTCCATTATCCTGACATGTAGCTCCATTCCCTATACCACTAATGTAAATAGAGCTAACTTCACAATCATAATCATAAAGAGACTTTTGTATAGCCTCCTCATCTTGAACACAAGAATTAATAACTAAAACACTTACTAAAAAAATAACTAAAACACCAAACCTCTTTTCCATAACAAAATTAATTAACCTGGATTAATAAATCTTTTTATTTTGGTCAACTTTATTTTTATTAGAAGTTTTGACAATCATAGTCACAACTAGGATAGTTAACAAAATAACTACAATAACACCAATCAATAAACCCTTATATGATGGTTCTGAAGGTTGCTCTATATTAATCACCTCTACAAATTCTTCTTCAGGATCATCTAAAGTGTCCTCTTGTTGAACAGGCTCATTTTGTTCAAAAGAACATCCACTAGTATCAAAAGTACAATCACTATTACACCTCAAAGTACCCAAATCAAATCCCTTTGTTATGCAAGTTTCATCAGCTAAATCTGAACCATCGCAATCTTCATCACCCTCTGCAGCCCCATCATTACAAACAGGATCATCCGGTGCACCAAAACAATTTGAAACTCTAAAATTCAAACAATCAGTTGCGCAGGCTAAATTACCTCCTGCGAATCCTAATCCTTCACAAGTTTGACCAGTCAGATTAGTTTCATCACAAATTTCACCTTCATCAACTATTCCATCTCCACAATCCAGTTCAGGAGGACAATCCCCACAATCTTGAGGACAAGTTTCACAAGTTTCATCTGAATCACAGGTTCCATCATTACAACCCGATTCTGGTTCTCCGCCTATACATTCAGATGTATCAAATCTACAAATCATAGGGAAACAAGATAATGTACCATTATCATAACCAAAATCTTCACAACCAGTAACACTGCCCCAATTATCATAATCACAAACCTCTCCTCCTTCTAAAATTCCATCTCCACAATATCTTTCTCTACCTGAAGATCTCATTATCCTATATCCTCCTTCAAAATTAGGAGGAACATTGTCAGCCATTGCTCCAAAATAAAATTTCGATCCATCTAAATCTGATGAATACAATTCTATTCCAGAAGGCCAAGGAATAGTATTGTCTGCCGGTACACCCTCTCCAGAGAAAAAGCAAGTTTCTTGTCCTGAGGGAGGTCTATAGCCAGCAATAGTTTCTATGTAACCATTTCTATAAATTTTTCTTATAACACAATTATATTCATCAGCAAGATAAATATTTCTATAATCATCAATATCAAAATGTCCTGGATGACAGAAATCGGCCTCCGTGGCTATTCCTCCATCCCCAAAATAATCTCCGCTATGTTGACCATCGCAACCATGGTACCCATCATTTTGTGTGTTACCACCGCCAGCTATGGTATAAATCTTATTCGCAATCATGTCTTGACTGTAATAATTTCCATCAACTATTGGAACAAATTTAACTCTCTCCCTGTCTGCATCAACTAGAATAAGGTTCCCTTCAGAATCAACTTCTATAGACCATGGTTCTATCAATTCAATTTCTAATAAAGAGATTGGTTCATCTGATTGAGTTTGTCCTCCTCCGATGATTGTATAGGCATTGCCTCCTTGCAAGGTCAAACCAAAATAAGTTCCACTTGTTACGGGGACAAATCTTATCCTAACATTTCCATTATCCACTATATAGATATTTCCAGAAGAATCTCTTTCTAAATCATAAACTATGCCAAATTTGGCATTTTGGGCAGGACCACTATCTCCACTATACCCTCTTCCAGTAAAGTCCCCAAATATGGCATAGGCATGACCAGGTTGAATATTTCTTCCATGAACAAAACCATTAATTTTAGCTATAAGCCATATGGTTCCGCTTGAGTAAACATAAACTCCTTCATGGATAGCATCCAAAACAATTGGACCTGCATTTCCAACCATACCAAACTCTCCACTTCCCCCTCCAGAAACATAATCATAGAAAGGGACTCCTCCTTCCTCTCCAGGAAAATGGGCAACAGTAATATTACTTCCAATAGTATAAACATGATTTGCCTGCATACTTCTTCCATAATAATTTCCAGAAACTTTAGGTATATATCTTACTTGGGAATTATCATCAATGTATAAACCGGGGTTAGTTTGGCCTTCATCAATAGCCAGATGAAATGGGATTATAGCTTCAGATGCAGGTTCTCCATTATTTGGTTTTGATTGTGGAGACCACGCAGAATCATTACCGGCCACAACATACATCATTGGATCAGAAGGTGGAGATCCATGCATTTCGTCTACTACACTATCTTCTTCAATGCAAGAACTAATTAAAAATAAAGATACAAATAATATCACAAACAAACCTCTTTTCATAATATAACCAATTAAAAATCATTAATAAATCTTTTCATTCTTCTCTTAATAAATCAACAGATTGTATACTGCTAGAAAGCAAATTTGCCATAAAATAATATTCTGGAGAACCAAACATATCTCTTTGTGTTTCAGTTAACCAAGAACCTTCAGCAATCGTATAAGGAGTAATACCATAATGCAAAACTTTTCCATCCCACCCAATCGTATATATATCTTCTGAAGAACTTCCCCAGATGTCGATTAAATTATAGTCAGTTCCGGTGTTTATTCTTTCCCAAGAAACACCATCAAAATGATATATATTACTATGCAGCTCAGAATTTGATCCTGGCTTCCCAACAACATAAACATCATTGGCAGAGCTTCCCCATATTCCAATAAAATACTTATTTCCGGGCATATTAGGATCTACTATTTCTTCCTCCCAAGAGATCCCATCATAATGCAAAACTTTTCCAGCATTTCCAGGACCAACCGCATAAACATTATCGGCAGAACTTCCCCACATGTCTTTAAAGTAATTCCATCTATTATTCCTAACAACTTCTTCCCAAGAGTTTCCATCATAATGGAAGATAGAACTAGTAGGATTGCCACCAGCCGGATTGGTACTATGCAACCCACCTAAATAAACATCATTAGCAGAACTTCCCCAGATAGCTTTGAATCTATGATTTGTAGCGCCCATCTCTAAAAGTTCCCAGGAGTTTCCATCATAATGGAACACCGTTTTATCTTGTGTTGCTGTCACATAAACATCATTGGCTGAGCTTCCCCAAACTTCATCCAAGGGGTATCTAAAATCTAACATATCTTCTTCCTTCCAAGAAGTTCCATCATAATGATAAATTCCTTCTTGACGGAATACGCCATTCCATATTTTAGGATCGGGGTTAGTGTCTTCAATAAATGCTCTACCAACTACATAAACATTATTAGCAGAGCTTCCCCATATCCCCCTTATAGCTGGCAAGTTTACATTCAATCCAACATATTCCCAAGAGGTCCCATCATAATGAAGAATATTTCCATCTTCTCCTGTTGAGACAATATAAACATCATTGGCCGAGCTTCCCCAAACATTAATTAAATTAATTTCTAACCCAACACTAATTTCGCTCCATTCAACTTCTCCACTGTCCTCAATGACAAAATTTACGCTACTAGGATTATTAATTACGGGATCATCTTCTAGAATGCCATCATCTTCTAAAACTTCAAAACTCAAGGTTTTTCCTTGACAAGCAAGATTACCAAAAGAAGTTAAGGTGACTATATCTCCTTCAACAAATTCATCATAATTTTCATCATCTTCCCAATAAGCGTTGGTTAAAATACATTCTTGTAAAGGACCAGGGGATTCACCGTCAGGAGGGGCGTCTTCTTCACAAATTTCAGCTACACAAAGATATCCTTCTTCACAATCAGAATCTTGGATACATTCAATCGGTAGAACTTCTTCTTCACAAATTTCAGCTACACAAAGATATCCTTCTTCACAATCAGAATCTTGGATACATTCAGTCAGTGGAACTTCATCCAATACACATTCATTATTAGCATTACAAATATATCCCTCATCAATATCACAATCAGTATCTTCAATACATCCTAATACTATACAAAAAGGATCACTTGCACAATCTACAATATCATCGCAATCAATTAAAGTATCATCATCGTCATCTATTAAATTATTACAAATTTCCTCACCGACAATAATATCACACCCACCAATATCAAAAGTACATTCCTGAACATGATCGGGTGGGTAGCATTCTAAACCAGTTCCAGTATAACCGGAAAAATCGTTACAAGTTTTTCCATTCAAATTGTTACCATCACATTCTTCAAGAGCAGTAATTATGTCATCACCACAATAAGTATCCAAAGGGCACTCACCACAATCTTGAGGACAAGTTTCACAATCTTCATCAGAATCACAATAACCATCATCACAGTGATTTCCACCACAATCCCCGCAATCCATAGGACAATTCAAACAAGTCTCTCCAAAACTACCTTCTTCCCAATCACAAACAGCATTTCCACATCTCCAACCGGGAGTACCTAAAATAAATTCTCCATTTAATTGATTTGGAGTAAGAACCTGAACAATTTCCCCATTTCCAGTTTCTAAATGTGCCCCACTAATAAAAATCCTTTCTCCAAAAGCACACTGATGAAATGCAACCTGATCACGAAAACCATCTTCTCCAGAAGGAAACCAATCTATCATCTGACCGTAATGAGACCAAATTTCACAGCCATCATCATTAGCTAAAGTAAAATAAAATCTAAGATACTCTCCAGAATGGCCTCCACTAGATTCATATTGAACATCTATATTATAATCGTCGCCATAATCACAATAATCTGTATCGCCATGATTATTACAATTATAAGTAGTAAGTTCTACCTCTGTTACAACAAACGGAACATCTGGAGATTTTTGAACTTCCTTAACACAAGAACTAATAACTAAAACACTCACTAAAAATACTAATAACAAAATCCCTCTTTTCATATCATTACTAAACAAATGCGATTAATAAGTATTCCTATTTGGTATGCAACTCAATAGTATCTCCACTCTTCAAAACATGTTTCAAACCACATTTCATTCCTTCATGTTTAGCAGATTCTCCCCAAACTTTTGCAAAACTAAACTTTTTAACAAAATCTTTATGTACATTCAAAGCAAGCTCCCGAACAGTTGAACCTTTTTTCAAAGAGACGGGGGGATAATCTTTCTCCTTTCCAGGGGTTTTAGTAAAAACATAAATTAGATTTAAAGAACTCCAAATTTTATTTTTAATATGATAGGGTTTTTCTTTTTTTCTAACAACAATCCTATCACCTTTTATTCCTGCTAACTCCAGTTCTTTATCAACAAATTTTTCTTCTTTTTTATCTTCAGCCAGAATAACAATTAAATCACTTCCTCTAATAATTCCTAAAAACATCGGTCCTTTTTCTTTATCTAAAAAATTTTCAGTTATGGCAGGAATTTCAACTAATTGTATTAAAACACCATTACAATCCATAGTTCCAATTTCAGGTAATTTAGTAGTATGTTTATACCCCGCGATTAAAGGAGTAGCGTTAGTAATTTTACTCAACAAAAAAGATTTACCAGAATTTGTTTTTCCAATCAAAACAACTTGTGCAGCCCCTTCTTTTTTTACAGAGATTCCTCCTCCCTTTCCCTTAGCACTAAGTTTTTCTTTCTCCAATAATTCCTTATATCTTGCTATCCTTTGTTTTATATCCTTTCTAAGCTTTTCCCCGCCTTTATGGCTTGGAGCAACAGATAGCATCCTCTGTAAACATTTTAACTTCTCTTTCAATCCTTCAGCCATAAAATATTCTTTCTCGGCTCTCTGGAATTCTGGTGTAACATTAGTAGGCATATTTAAAAGAAATAATTATTAGATAAAAAGGTTTCCATAACCCTTTTAAATCAAAATACTACTCTAAAATTAATTGCAGGAGTGCCAGAGTGGTCAAATGGGGAGGACTCAAAATCCTTCGGCTTAGTGCCTACGCAGGTTCGAACCCTGTCTCCTGCATTACTTTTTCAAATGTACGTCCATTTGTGGGAAAGGTATCTCAATTCCAGATTTATTCAAAGCATTATATATCTTAGTATTCGCTTCATCAATTGCATCAAATCTATCACCATAGTCATCAACATAAAATAAGGCCTTAAAATCTAATGAAGAATCTCCCATCTTTCTAAAGCTCACCTTAGGTTCTGGATCATCCAATACAATATTAGCAACACTTCTTATTTCCTTCAAAACAATTTTCTTAACTTTGTCAATATCACTTCCATAAGCAACTCCAAATCTAATAACAACTCTTGATTTAGGTTCAGGTAAAGCAACATTCTGAATAATACTTTCTGCCAACTTAGTATTTGGAATAATAAATAACTCATTATCAAAACTAGTAACTTTTGTACTTCTCAAGCCAATCTTAGCCACCTTACCTCTTGTACCAGAATCTAAATAAACCAAATCTCCAACACTCACGCTCTTATCAAAAACAACACTAGCTCCAGAAAAGATGTTGCTTAAAACTGGCTGTAGAGCTAAAGCAATCGCAATTCCAGCAACTCCCAATGCGCCAAGTAAAGGTAAAATTTCAACTCCCCAAACTCCTAAAAAATATAAAACAATAATAACAAACAAAGTAATCTTTAACACACTGTGGGTCAGCGCAACGAGAGTATCATCCATACTAGTCTTAGTTCTAGATGCTGCTTTCTTAAGAGCATTAATAACAAGAACATCAACCACAACATAAGCTAAAACCCCTACAAAGATTACAACAAAAGAATCAACAATATGATATAAAACATTCAAAGTACCCTCTGCTAACTCAACACCCTTTAACGTCAATCTCAAAGAAACAAAAAACAATAAAGCCGTAATCGGGAAAGAAGATTTTTTCATAATAATATCATCTAAATTTGTTTTAGTCTTAACTGTAAATTTCAAAATTATTTTCTCTAAAATAAAAAATAAAACTCTCAAACCCAAGAAAATTATAAAGAAGAACAAAAATGCTCCCCAATACTGATTGGAAATACTATCAAATAACATAACTCCCCTAAATAGGAAGGTTTTAAAATATTTTCGGTCATACTATAATCTATGAAATACAAAAAAATCTTGCAAAGAAATGACAAGAAATTTTACTGGAAAGAAGGAGACCTTCATACTAATTTTGGAATCATCAAAGAAAAAGACATTAAAACAAAATCAAAAGTAACCTCGAACACAAAAAAAGAATTTTCAATTTATGAGGCTAAATTCACCGATAATCTAAGAAAAATAAGACGTGGACCCCAAATAATGACCCCTAAAGATATAGGAAGAATAATTATAGAAACTGGAATAAACAAAAATTCAACAGTTCTGGACTGTGGAACTGGCTCTGGAATGTTAGCTGCTTCATTAGCAAATATATCAAAAAAAGTAATAACTTATGAAAAAAGAGAAGGATTTGCTAAAATAGCAAAAAAGAATTTTGAAGATTTAGGATTAAAAAACATTACAATAAAAAACAAAGATATTTACGAAGGAATAGAAGAAAAAGATTTAGATTTGATAACTTTAGATTTAGAAAAACCACAGCTAGTATTAAAACATGCAGAATCCTCATTAACCTCGGGAGGTTTTTTGGTTATTTATGTTCCAACAATACCTCAAATTCAATCAGTTTTAAACAACCTAACAATTAATTTACAAGTAACTAATTTCATAGAAATATTAGAACGAAAATGGAAATTTGAAAATGGAATAATCAGACCAGAAAACCAAATGTTGGGCCATACTGGGTTTCTTTTGTTTCTAAGGAAAGTTTAGTAAACTATTTAAACATATTAAGGAGCATTAAATCATGAAAGCATACGTACCAGATACTTCTGCAATAATTGAAGGAGTTATCTCAGAATCAGTAGAGAAAGGAGAACTCCAAGGAACAATAATAATAGCTAACGCAGTAGTCTCAGAATTAGAAGCCCAGGCAAACAAAAGAAGAGAAACCGGATTTTTAGGATTAGATGAATTAAAAAAACTTCAAGAGTATAAAAAAGAAGGAAAAGTTGAATTAAGATTCGCAGGATCAAGACCAACCCCGGATCAAATTAAATTTGCAAAATCTGGAGAAATAGACGCATTAATAAGACAAATAGCATACGAAGAATCAGCAATTCTAATAACTGCAGATATTGTTCAAGCCGAGTCTGCAAGAGTATATGGGTTAGAGGTTAAATTCATAGAACAAGTACCACTAAAATCCAAACTTCAAATAGAAAAATACTTTGATAATACTACCATGTCTGTTCACCTAAAAGAAGAAACTTTCGCATATGCAAAAAGAGGATTTCCTGGAAACTGGAAACTTGTGAAACTAGGAAAATCAAAATTAAACTATAAAAAAATAAATGAGATGGCAAAAGAGATTGTTGAAAAGGCAAGGATGGATCCAAAATCCTTTGTAGAAATTTCAAGATCAAGTTCAACAATTATTCAATATAAAAATTATAGAATAGTAATAGTAAGAAAACCATTGTCTAATGGGGTAGAAATAACAGCAATAAAACCAATAAAAAAACTAGATTTAAACGAATATAATCTAAATGAAGAATTGTTAGAAAGGATAAAAACAAAATCTAGAGGTGTTTTAATAGCGGGAGAAACGGGATCTGGAAAAAGCACATTAGCCCAGGCAATAGCAGAATTTTATTCAAAAAATGATAAAATTACAAAAACAGTAGAATCACCAAGAGACCTACAACTAAATGAAAGAATAACCCAATATTCAAAAAACTTCTCATCTTCTGAAGAAATACATGATATTTTATTCCTTTCAAGACCAGATAATTTAATATTCGATGAAATAAGAGATACTCCAGATTTCAAACTATTTATGGATTTAAGATTAGCAGGTTCAGAATGTTTAGGAGTAATACATTCAGCAACAGCAATAGACGCAGTTCAAAGGTTTATTGGTAGAACAGATACTGGATTAATTCCTTCAATAATAGACACAATAATTCAAATGGACTCAGGAAAGGTATCAGAAGTTTTAACTCTAAAGATGTCAGTAAAAGTTCCCACAGGAATGACAGAATCAGATTTAGCTAGACCAGTAATAGAAGTCTTTGATTTTTTTCAAAATACATTACAGTACGAAATATATAGTTACGGTGAAGAAACAGTAATAATTCCAGTAGAGGATACAACTTCACCATCACAAAAATTAGCAGAAAAACAACTACTAAAAGAAATAAGACAATATTCAAAAGATGCAGAAGTGCAAATAATTTCTTCAAATAGAGCAAATATTTTCATTCCAGAAAAAGATATAGCTCAAATCATAGGAACAAAAGGAAAAAGAATTGAAAATATAGAAAAAAAGGTAGGAATAAAACTAACAGTAAAACCAAAATTAAAAAAACAAGAAACACTAACATTTGATGCTTCAGAAACTTCAAAATATATAGTATTTAAATTTCCAAAAAATATAATAAAAAAATCCATAGAATTTACACTAGATGATCAATTTCTATTTTCTGCAATAGCTTCAAACAAATCAAAAATACAAATCCATAAAAAATCACAACTTGGAAGAACATTAGTAGATGCATTGGACAAAAACAAGGACATAGTAGCTAAACTATAGAAATTCTTTTTAATAAATTCCAACTACTTAAGTATAAATGAACCTTATTGAGCAATCTATAGGAGCAGCTGCTACAAAAATAGCTAGAGAAATAAATGCAGACGGTATAATATCTATAGAGAGGCTACCAAAGGAAGAGTATGAAGAAGATGAAAGTTTAAGTATAAAGGTAACAATTTTCAAAAAAGTTCAACCAAAAGTTTTCAAAAAAGTAGAGTACAAAACAAAAATAAAAAAATTAGAAACTGGTTCAATAATACCGGTAAAAGAAATTTTAATGGAAGCCATAACTAAAGACTATATAAAAAAAGGAGAAAAAATAGTCTGTATAGAGGATGGCAGCATGGGCACTGGATACAAGGGAGTACTTTTCATATTCGATGTAGATGAAGTTTTTTTCAAAATAGGTAAACAAAACATTTCTGAGAAAATCTCTCCAGAAATAATAGAAGCAGTTCTAGACATAGCTTTAGAAATCTCACAGGAAGGAAGAGAAGGAAGAAGGATTGGTACTGGCTTCATAATAGGAGAAATATCCGAATTAAACAAATATATTAAACAATTAATCATAAATCCATTTCAAAATCTAAATGAAAAAATAAAAATAACAGACCTATCTATAAAAGAAACAATAAAGGAATTCTCACAATTAGACGGGGTTTTTATAATTGACACAGAAGGCCATATAATCAGTGCAGGAACTTATTTGGATATAAATACCTCAGATTTAGACTTTCCAAGCGGATTCGGAACAAAACATAGATCCTGTGCAGCAATAACAAAAGAAACAGATGCAATAGCAATTGTAGTTTCAGAATCTGGCGGAAAAATAAGAATTATGAAAGATGGAAGAATTGCTGTTAAAGTTTAAGCGGGCCCGAAGGGATTTGAACCCTCGACCTCTTCCTTAGGAGGGAAGCGCTCTATCCAAGCTGAGCTACGAGCCCACAAAAAGAACAGAAATAATCAGTTAATAAGTCTTTTTACTCAACTACAAAAGCATTAACTTCTGCATAATTAGCTTTACCTAATTTATCTGGAAAAATAATAACAAAGATTTTCTGCTCAAATGGTTCTAAAAAATAATCTTCAGAATCACTAAGATGCATTCCACCATTAGCATGTGTAATTACACTAAACTTTAAGGGGAATCCCTCATTACTAGAAAATAATAAATTATAACAAGATTCACCATCTTCAACATTACAAACAGAATCCTTATAATACGCATCATAATTAACCAATCCGGCTTCCTTCAAATCAAGTTCTTGATCTTCCTGAACACTATACAATACATTATGCCCAAAACCAAAAACAACCACCGCAATAACCATAGTCATTCCAATTAACATAGTTGTAGCAATTAAAGGACTAATACCTCTCTTATCCATAAAATTAAAATCTAAAAAGAACTATTTAAGTTTTTCTAAATAAAAAAAGAAAAATTAATTAAAAATTTGAAAAAAGTTTTTTGAAAAAGGCGCTTATTCCTAATTCCTCTTGTTCTTCTGCTACAACAAACCCAGTTAATTTATTTTCTGGTTCTTTTGCCACAGGTTCACTTTGAACAGCAGGTTTTTTAGTTTCTGGTTTTTCTACGCTCGGCTTTTCTTCAACAACTTTTGGCTCTACTACTTCCTCTTCAGGCAAGCTTTCACTAGTTTGAGCACTCAGATATTTAAGGGATAAACCAATTTTATCCTCATCACAAGGTTCTTCTGCAATGTTAAGAAGAACATCATTAGTTCCATCTTTATCCAAATCTAGTTCAACTTCATCTCCTAAAAACAAAGTCATTCCACCTAAATTAGTTATCTTTATATTAACTTCATTTTTGTAAAAGTCAACAGTTCTAAGTATGTATTTATTGCCATCGAAAGAAAAATATACCATTCTATCTTCAAAAATACATTTATTATATCCACCGTTTACTTCATTAACAGATGGATGATAACTAGGCTTAGAATTACTTGTTGTTTCTTCAGTATTTTCCCCTAATCCCGAAATATAGTTTGAAAAGTGCACTAGGTCGGGCAAAGTCACACAACCATCTCCTGTGAAATCACAGTCTGGATTGTACATCCTACTATCTTCACAAAGGTTATACGTTGCGGTAAACACTTCTTTATCGGAACAGTCAGCACTTACAAAAGGTAAAAAGGCCAATGCAACCAAAACAATTATCCATAATTTCATTTGAAATCCTCCAATAATAACCATTTAAAAGACTATTTAAGAGTAACTATATCTCCTCTTACACTCTCTTCCCCCAAAAAATAGGCATCTCCATAATCTTCACTTAATATCTCTTCCCCATACTTATTGTTCTTAATATCAAATATTCTTTCCATTCTCTCGCCACCTTCATTAAATAAAGCATAATATTCGCCACCAAAAGACAAAATATACTTAGCATCCTTAATTTTTGGAGCTTGAGCCCTATCAACTCCAATCGCACCTAAAAAACTATATAAAAAATTTAAACTTATGTGCGAATAACCATTATCGACTCTAAAAACATAAGAAACCTCTCCAGATTGAGAAACATATTTATCCAAAATAGTAGATTTGTAAGGACTCAATTCACAATTAACATCAACTCCATCGTATTTAACAGAAAATTTAGCAACATCTGAAAGTCCTACCTTCACGCCTCCGCCAATCTCAGAGTTTATTTCAATATATCCAAAATATTCAAGAATATCTTCAGCAGTTTCCCGAACATCTCTATTCTCAGTTTGAGTAAAATAATCATCTAAAGAACTCTTTTCTATCCTAATATTAACTGGCTTTGAACTTCTAAAAAATAAATCACTAACTTTCTCTAGAATATTCCCTTCTTCGGGTCTCCCAACCAATTCTGTTAATCTATTTGAATCAACATTCTCTAACTTATTTTCCAAATTTGCTTCAGAAGTTGTAATTCCAAACAACAAAGTTGCTATAATTAGTAGTCTCTTCATAAAGTTCTGAAAAGCAGTATATTTAAAAGAATTACTAAAATGCGCGAGCCGGGATTTGAACCCGGATCATTGGCTTGGAAGGCCAAGATTCTAACCATTGAACTACTCACGCGTAAACTTAGAGAAAAATCTTAATTTATAAAACTAACGAAAAAAGAAAAAATTAACTACACACAATCTCCATTCACACAAGTAGTTCCTCCGCCACAAGTATGATAACAACCTCCACAGTGGTAATTACTAGTCATAATATCAACACATTCTCCCCAACAGTATTCCTCCAAAGAACATCCTCCGTGGGTCGGATCCTGGCAAACAAGATCAAGATCACCACTATCCTCTCTGAATCTCAATCCTTTTATAACCGTTCCTTCAGGACAAGTTATATATGTCTCAGGTTCATGTTCTGCTGTACTCCAAGTAGTTACAACATCTGCAGAATTATCACCGGTAGATAAACCAAAATTAAGTGGTTCTGAAGCATATTCAAATCCCTCTTGGTATGCATAACAAATTGCACCCATTTCAACACCACCATATGTCCCAACCTTTAAACCTGCTGAAGATATCCACATGCCAGACGGACACATTAAATAATGATCTTCATCAAACTCGGCATCAGGAGAATCCAATTCGGTACTTATCTCCCATTGTAATGAAGAAGATTTTGAATAACGCCCATCATCAGGTTGAACTGAAGGCAAACCACTAAGACTGCCTTCATCACATTTCAGATCCAAAGTAAAACAATTTCCCCCATCATAATCACAATCAAAGTTACGCATTCTCGCTCCAGTAGCTAAATGCCGGAAAGGACAATTTGCCCATGGATTATCAACTATTGCTCTAGATGTACGTGTAGAATCGTCCCATGAGGAATTAAACTCCATCCCCATATTATCACATTCCCAATTCAAACACCCATCATCATAACGAATATCATCGCAATAATTGTTACCATAAGGATAACCAAAGTAAATGTCATCTGGAGCACAAATAACTCTACTGACATCATTATTAAAGAATGAATTACGACTAAATCCCAAAACTTCGGAATAAGTAAATATCTTCATCGTATTGTAACTATTTCTAATTGTATTGTTCTCAAAAGTTAGAAGATCTCCTGAAAATTCAAATGGCATTGATTCCTCTCCCTCTATATCAACGTAAGGAAAATTTGATATTTCATTATTCATAACCACCAAATTTTGAGTATCCTGAATTGCCTGTATGCCCCTATAACCTCCACTTATCCTATTATTAATTATAGATACATCCTCAGATATCTTCCCTTCACCAAAATCTTTTTGGATCAAAATCACACCACTATACCCAGATCCAGGAACACCTCTCAAATCACAACCCTGAATCAAAACATCCTCTTGACCAATTACTCTAAATCCCCCAGTGGAACCAAAATTAATCACAGTATTATCCTCACAAACTACATCAACCCCATCTGTATCAATCTCTATTGATCCATAGACATCATATTCTCCCCCACAAAGAGTAGTATCTTCGGTTATAATCATTCCCGAGTATGGTTCCTCACAATCCCCAGCATGATTAACCTTCAATCTATCAACAGAATCAAAAGTCAAACCACTCTTACTTGCCGTGAAAACAAATTCAGGATCAGCATCCCCGGCCCCATTGTTATCATCATGAATCCATTCTGAAGTCCAAGAAGTAAAAGCTTTCCCTCCAGAAAAAGTAGCAGTAACTTGGCTCACCGTCAACTCGGCAGTATCTTCTGGATCGGTACCCAAAATACCATCATCTTCCATGATATCAAAAGTAACATCGCCAGCACAATCAGTACCTTCAACAGTCAATGAAACAACAACGCCTTCCATTACTTCATCATCTAATTCATTTACTTCCCAATAAGCATTAGTTAGAAGACATTGTTCACTTATACAATCACTATCTGCACCATCTATTGGTCCATCACAATCATTATCTAACGTATCGTCACAAGTCAATTCAGTTCCAGCCTCATAATCTGAACCATAATTAGCACCAGTACATCCAGGCCATTCTCCTTGAGCGTTACAAGTTTCTTGAGCACCAGAACAAACACCCTCTTGCAATGGACAGTTTTGAGTTGTTCCAGGAGTACAGTCTTCTGGTTCTTCATAAACACAAGCAGAAGTATCAATACCACAGGTATCTAAATTACAACTTAATTCTCCAGAATAATCACTTCCTAAATAAGATTCACAATCAGTATAATCTCCAAAACCATTTGCATCACAATCAGCAGCT
>Ga0233446_1000443_pt1 | contig 45042 bp, 73 predicted proteins | sample SI_124_October20_4_FD_182780 | JGI IMG/M metagenome (GOLD analysis project Ga0233446, IMG submission 182780) | Seawater microbial communities from Saanich Inlet, British Columbia, Canada - SI_124_October2016_120_MG | ecosystem: Environmental > Aquatic > Marine > Inlet | place: Canada: British...
CCTACTGCTTGCTTTCCCTCGCCCTCTTCAGTATCCGTTTTTCCAGTATCTTCAGCACTGGTTTTCTTCTGTTCTTCGGTAGGGCCTTTATCCCCTGCCTTATCTTTGTCTCCCAGGCTTTCATCGTCAAACGCTTCATCAAATAGGTTCTCCTCTTTTCCAATATTATCAAAGAAAGTTATAGCATCATCGAGCTCTGGATCTTCTTCCTCGCCCGGATCTGTATTGTCGGCATCTTCTTCTAATACTTGGTTTATATAGTCGTTTATGTCACTTGCAGCTCTCGCCCTGGTAACAGGGTTATCGAGCCCGGTTATCCCTAACCTTTTCTCCATCATTGGGATAACATCATCTTTGAAAAATTTACTGAAGGCTATTGCGAAGTCTTTTTCACTAACAGCCCCTTTTTGCAGAGCATCTAATAGGGCTACTGCTTCCTCCTGGTCCCCAAAGAACATCTCATAGTGAGTTTTAACCTTATCATCAATCGCTTTGAGGGTTTCCTTTAAATCCCGTCGTTCCTTTTTATCCGGGACAGCTTCCCAGGCTTTATGAAAATCTCTCAATGCCTGAGTTTTTGCCGGTACTGATACATCACCAGGTTTAAGGGTGTATTCGCTCTCTACGACATAGGAATCTACTTTACCATCAAGTGTGTTTACACTGGTGACACTGCCAATGTGGACCTTCTCGAAGAAACCACCGGATTTTCCACGGGGTTTCCTGTAAGCTACTTTGTCACCAATTTTGAATTCCGGGAGAGCTTCCTTTGGAGCCTTGGCCTGTTTTTTAAGTTTTGGCTTCTCGATAGATTTTTTCTTCTCTACCTGTAGCCAGTAACTATATACGGGTTCTTTCTGCCATTTATCATCACGGTTTTTATAGAGCCCCCTCTTACCAGGGGGCCTTTTTAATTTAACAATGACAACCTCTCTGCCATCTTTTTTAAACTGGACTATTTGTTTACCGTGGAAATCTTCTGGATCCGATAAATCCTTGAGTCCATCTTCCCATAATGCAGCTACTTGTTCATATCCATCTGCTTTTTGTTGGTTATATGCCTCATCCACATCATTATATTTATCAATGATTCTAAATCCTGTGGCCTTCTCTGCCTCGTTAATATTGGCCTGTGGTTTAGGAGGGGGATTATCTTTTATAAATTTATCTTTAAAGGCTTGTAATTTCTTCTGTTGCGGTGTATCCCTGTGTCCAAGATTAGATTCTATCTCTTTTATTGCTGCGAGTATTGCCTCAGTTTTTGTATTAAACTCTTCATTTAATAAACTTAACTGTATCTCCAGTGTCGAAGCATGGGCATCCATCGTTATCCCTTGGATCCATTTACCATTGTCTTTCTTTATAACCTTTATGGTTGCACTGGCATCTCCATTTGAGGATACTGCTCTGGACCCCTCGAATTGAATAACAATCTCTTCTATACCCTTAACATATACATCGCCAACTATCCTATCATCTTTTTCCTTGGCCTGTGGTTTAGGTTTCTCGACGGGATCATCATCCTTAAACATCTCTTTTTTTAGAGCTTTTCTACTCTCTAAATCTTTCTTTTCCTTGGCCTGTTTTTGGCCTGCTTCTTCTTCAGTTAGAGGTCTATATCCCTGGGTGATAATAACATCACCAGGTTGGACTAATTTTCCATTAAGGGTTATATGTGCCTTTGTAACCCCGGTAATAATCCTATCGCCTTCTTTTAAGTTATCATCACCAACAAATTGTGCATCACCAAGCTCCATGCCATCATCAAACTCCCTTCCAACTAAGTCAACTATTTCATAACCCTGGGCTTTTAATTCTGCCTCAATAGGATCAATTATAGCACTTATGTCCGATGTGTCACTTCCATCATTTTCCATTCTTTTTTTAATACTGTTTATAGCGGTCAGCTTTTCAATAGGATTATCAGAGGTTTCTATTATTTTAAGTTTCCTATTATAAACTCCTGTGGTGTGAGCTTCCCTGTCCGTTGCTCCCGTTTCCCCTTTTCTCCAGATCCCAAACGGCTGTTTGTTATTACCTATCTCCGGTCCATCCTCCATCCGGTTCTTAATATAGGCACCAAGTTCGTTTGACTCAATAACATACATTTCGCTTTGCTGTAAGAGTCTATTTATCTTGGCGTGTATCTCTACTTTGGTTCGGCCCTTCTCAATTCCATCTGTGATAGTCTGCTCTATCATTTTGTCAAGCATAGGCATCTCATCGGCCTTTATGCCACCTATTCTTATCCCGTGGCCAGTGGTGTCAGTATCTTGCAGTTTATCCTCTGCTTTTTCAAGTTTCTTTGTTTCTTGTTCGACGGGTGACTTGGCAAACTTCTCACCCCTCTTGACTGTTTTCCCATCAACAACTATCTGGCCAGCTGCTTCTAACTCATCCAGGACTCTCTTTGTTGCTTCACGGTCTTTTACCAGGTTATTGTATAATGACGGGTGACTGAGAGGAATATCATCCTCGGTTTTGAGAGCATCGGTAATTTCTGTCTTTATCGTTTCTAATTGTTCAGTAACCTCTTTAGCATCGACGGTGACAGGCTTAGAGTCTGCTGTTACTTCCTTGGCATCTACTGTAACCTCTTCGGATCCTGGTACACCTGGTTCCGGGACAAAGGCTTTCGTAGTTTCCACGGCTTTATCAAAATATATCAGAGCTGTCTCATGGCTGTCTGCGGTTGTTGAGGATACCATCTTGCCATTGATATCATATACCGCTACTGTGAATTCACCTGGCTTTGTTGGGGATTCGTAATATTGAACACTTGCAGGCTCACCGGGTTTCCCCTCCTTACGAACATCTTCGGTTTTGAATATCTTCTCGTTATACGCTTCTTCCTGTTCATCGATTATCCTGTTTACATCACCAGGGGAGAATTTCTGTACAATCTTACCACCAATCTGGAATCCAAGACCACCGATAGTACCAAGTGCAAAGGCTTCTTTATGTTCAGGAGAGGAGAGTCTGATTGCATCTAATAATGATGGGTCAATATCTCCATGAGCTGAAGCAATACCAAGTTCAGTGAAATAATTCTGTAGGACCTCTTCTACACCCTCGGATGTTGAGGCTACTGTGAATTCCACCGCTTCCTTAGCAGCATTTCCGGTCCTGGAGGTGATGATCCTTTTCATAAAGTTATTGCGGAGGAGAGGATTCAGTTTACCCATTGCAAGGGCGTATTGTGCTGCATCCATGCCAATTAGTAGCATGTTGGACTTAAATGTCCTTGCAGCTGCTTCCCCGGCTTCTTCGTTGCTGTACCCTTCATCTATCAGCTGATTAAATGTTCCCATTGCTTCCATAGCTGATTCTGCTGGCCTGGAGGCGATAGCTGCTGCAACTGAGGATCCTACCCCTACTGCTAACTTCTGAGCACCTATTGTCATGGTTCTGCCAGCAATAAGCCTGGCCGTAAGTGCTGCACCACCAGCACCACCTATAAACGATAAAGGAATAAGAGTCACCATTGAGGGGATCATTGCTGGAAACTTTGAGCTCCAGAATTCAGAATCTATAAGATCAGCCCATTCAAATTCTTTGTATAGACCAGCGACATAATTATCCTTTATTGTCACTGCTGCGTTTGCCCTAATATCATTCCCGAAATCTTCCAACCCGGCATAGACAAAGGCACCACCAGCAAGATCCTGCATCTGTGCGGATCCAGTTACAAAACTTTTACCAAAGTCAGAGCTAAATTTCTCCCACCAGGAATCATCCTCTAACTTGAGGATATTATCAACGGTATTTGGCTGGCCTTCGTGGGGCCTCCAATTCGCTATTGGAATCTCGTATTCATACAGGCCCTCAAGGGGATCCTTTTCCGGTTCTTTTATTTCTGACGGTGTAGATGCGTCGAGTATATCCTGGAAGGATGTAATCTTCTTTGGTTTATCTGTTTTTTTAGTCAGGCCATATTTATCATAGAAATTAGAGGGAGTATTAGCTGTGTCTTTTTTTACCTGGATGTCATTCTCTAATGCAGCCCATCCCTCTTCATCAGTACCAAATACAGCAAAACCATCACTGTCCTCCACTGCCCCTGCCTGGCCAATAAACTTTAGGTTGCCAGGGTTATGGTTCCTTCTGTTCCTACTATCAGGGGCCTCCCATCCTTCTTGCGTCGCTATAGCTTTTGATAATGTCGCTGTATCGAGCTCTAATATGCCTGTGTCGCTGGATATAGATTTGCTTAAATCAATATTATTATATATCGAAACAATACTATCAGCAGCATTGAATCCCTGGTTATCATCCGGGGGAGTATAAACATTAATGAAGTCCTGTAGGGATACAGCTTTATTTGGATCAAATAGAGGGTTTATAAGGGATTTATTCCCAATAACAGCAGGAGTAGAATTCGCTAATAACTCTGCAAACGTGGTAGGTTTCTTGGGCATATTATGGTAATGTCCTTCTTCCAATAGGACCTGTTATTTTAACATCTTCATTGAATTGTTTTCTTTTATTGAGCTCTTTTAGAGCTGCTTTCTTCAATGCCTGCCACTCTGGATTATTCCAATTTTCCCCTGCCAGGCCAGGAAGTTTGACTCCCTTATTACTTTTAACCCACTTACTTTTCATCAGCATCATTTTATCACTGATCTCTTTGTTAGTGAAGGAAGGTTTTGCTTTGCCGGTTATCCTTTTTTTATACTCTTTACTACCCGGTATATTCTCGCTGTCTCTGTCTGGAGGGGTTTCTGTCTTTTTGAGCGTACCCTGAGAATTGCTTCCCTGTGAGGCTTTCCCATCTTTTATCAGTGCCTCTCTTAAAACATCGTATAGTTCAGGTGTAGATTCCTTCATTTGATTAAAATAAGCCCCGACCTCCTCTAAATTCATGTCTTTGGTTACTCTCTTCCATTGAGCTGTGAGGGCCGTGGTCCCTTCAGTAACAAGTTCATTCTTCTCAAAATCCCACCTTTTATCAAAATCTGTCTGGAACCTGGATAAATTGGGATCCACTTTGGCCTCTGGCTCTGTGAGTTGAAGATACTCACCCCTGGCCTCTCGTGCCTGTGCTTCCTTCAATATAGCCTTATCATAATCATTTGAAGCATCGATAGTGCCTTGAGATATTCCAGGAGCAGGCACATTTTCACCCTCATCATTCGTTACATACAGCCCTTTACTGCTTCTTAGGTGTTTCCGATATAGCTTGCTGAATTCCTCTGAAGTATTATCCTTGAATTTCGATCTCTCAGGATCTACTTCCCTTCCGGGGTCTAATATTTTGGCATTAATACTGTCACTTTTGGCATAGTAATCATTATATAAACTTCTTGATATATCCCCTCCATCTACGGGGATTTTAACAGCACCACTACCATACAGGGCTAAACGTATTTTTGCCTCCCTCTCATTCTTGTCATTTATCTGTGGTGCGGTTAAGGCTTTTGCGGTCTTGCCCTTACTTCTATTTTGCAGGGCTATTTGAGCATTATTCTGTGGCATTATCTACCCCCTACGTTATAAAGTGGGTTATTGTATGTTGATGAGCCGTATCTTAGCCCTATACCGCCAGGCTGTGTTAGTGGCGGTAATTGTGGGAATCTTTGATTCGGTGACTGACTATCAAGTCCCTCTAAATACTTTGTGAATTCAATGATTTTATCAGGATCCATTTTATCATATATGGCCTCCCAATCTTCCGGTGATAAGGCATTGAAATCATCCGGGTTTGTAAACTTTGTCCACCAGGTAGCTTTTAGAAGAGCTTTCTGTTCGGCCTCTGCTGCCCTGACTGCTGCCCTGTCCTCTGTGGCTATAACTCTCTTTTCTGCCCTGGTGTTCGCTCGTATTGCTCTGCCTTCAGTCTCTTCCGCAAGTTCCCTTGCATCTGTTTTAGCTATCTGCCTACCCAATAAAGTAGCCCCAACATCTAATATACCGCCAAGTGCCTGGGTGACTCCCTCATGTCTGGCCACATCATCTGCATACCTCAGCCTATCAATTTCACCTACTGCCTGGCTGTATTGAAGTGCTGCCGGTGCCTTTGTAGCATCGTTCCGGGCTTCTATGTCCTGGAAGGTATCTACTCTTGTTTGTGTGCCTAAATTCTCTATTTTATTGATATGCCCGGTTGTTGCCAGGGACCCCGGATTAACTCCACCGGCTATCGCTCTGCCCTGGAGTCCGGCAATTTGATTGTTTTCTCCAAGTGCAATAGCCCTGGATGATCGATTCTTCTGTTCTGCCAAGCCCTCTTTGCCAAGAATTCCTTCATTACTAATCTTTTTCAGCCTATCAAGACCGGCCTGCTGTTCCCTGGATATTTTGAATCCGGGCCTATTCGCTGCTGTGATGGCACCGAAGAGAGCTTTTCCAACTTGAAATCCTGCATATAATAATCCTGCTCCCATATCATCTCCTAAATATTGAATTCCAAGCCCTCTACAACTGGCCTTCTTTTGAGTGGTATCTGCCTTTTGTATGGTCGTGGTTTATTGTGAAATGCTGTCTCTTCTACGAATAAGTCCCACTTCTGCTGATAACCAATGCCCTTACCGGATTTATCATCGGCATAAGCTATGGCCAAGCAATAGTCAATCAGCTTTACATGGTACTTCTCTTCAATGGTTGGTGAAGTGAGTGCCTGCTCTATTGCCGTGGGGACCCTGTAATATACTATCTCAATGTTATTATTCTGAATATGGGCTGTGCCTGTCTCTGTGGCCACCCATGTCGCTGTGAAATAGAAAGTATCATCATCGAGTACGGTTATTGTTTCAGTTGCATTATAACTTGTTGTAGCCAGGATAACAATAACATCCCCTGTAGAATAACCATGATCCACCAATGTTGCTCTTACTGTGCCAGCTGCAATTATGGTGTTATCTGCGAAAGCGGTTATGGTCTGCTTTGTCGCTCCAAGTGTCGGGAAATTGTCAAGATTAACGGTATCGGTGTTGGTTATATAGTAACGCCAGGGATAACCGGCATATACTTCACCAGAAAGATTAAGCACCATATCATGTTCATACATGAAGTAGACCTCTTCCCCTTTATACCGGATAATCTTTTCGGCTACAAACCCGGTAGGAACCGGGTAAGCTCTCACATCGGTAAAGGCATCTTGAGTTTCGGATGAATGTAAAAGAAACCCTGCTCTACATAGATCCTCTTCAGCCTCTTTCAGTAATGTTTGATAGTTTATAGCTGGATCAATAAGATATCGTTGACATCGTGTTTCAAGTGCTGTCCAAAGCATTATACTTCCTCCCACTCTCTTCTTAATAATTTTCCATTTACTTTACGGTATTCATATTTTGTACCACCATCATAGGCAAATACAGACTTCCCTTCAGGTATATCACGGGCTATTGGAGGAATGTTTTTCACCCTGGTACTCTTATGCTTGGCAATCTCTCTCCTGGTGCCTGTTTTACCTTGATTCAACTTCAAGCCCCCTTACTTCAACATCTATCCCGGATGAAGCATCTTCCTCTTGGATCTGAATGGCTGTATTGTATCCTCTCAGTTTTCCCCTGGTTGATAGTTTCCCGTAATTATCGCTAATTGGAGGTATTATTATATCATCACCCTCATAATCTCCACTGTTCAGGAATATATTCAGCACCAGTGTTACAGCACTTTTATATTTGATTGTCAGCCTCTCGATTATCCCTTTGAATCCACGGTGACTGATATCCATATCCAGGGTTTTAATCTTTATCTTGAACATCTCACTGCCAGGATTATCTTTAGATAATTCATATACCTGGATCCCATCGGGACTGTGCAGGTATAAATTCTCATTCTCATCTGTCATAAATCTTGTATATGGCAATGTGCAGAGGGATTCAGCATCATGCCCCCCTCCGTCTGCGTCATAAAATGCAGAGGCTGATTCAACAAGTGGGGTATCTGGACTCGGCACAGGGGCATCTCCATAAGTTGCACAGGGATTGCATATAATCTGTGCCCCAACTGTATATCCAGTTATAGCAACGGATAATATAGCCCTCAATATAATTTCTGTTATCTCATCCCCATTATCATCAGTTCCTTGTGATTCCAATGCTATAAATACAATCTTAGGGACTTCACAATGCCTGCTCAATGGTATAGATATGTTGATAGTAAATGTATTGGCATCAGGATCATACACTATATCTTCAGGAGGAATAAGCTGTGAATCGCTTATATCTGCATGTATCTCCCATGTCAATAAATCGGGATCATCAATATCTGTTAGCAATGGCACGACATATTGTATCGATCCCCCAGGCTCTATAGGTCCAACCGCATAGAAATATCTTGTTTCATACCCTTCTTCAGCAGTGATAGCATAGCCCAATGAAGCAAATACCGGAACATAGTTTCCAGCCATATCCCTCATTTTGTGCATGAACCATGCGGATCCCACTGCACCATAAGGACCGCCAACCAGGTTTGCCCCTCCACTTAGAGAACCAAATGCCCCTCCTGTGAATAGATCTACAGCCTCGGTTAAAGAATAAGCAGCTGAATAAGCACCATCAACCCAAAATCCCAAGGCATCAGTACCAGCCACCACCGCTGTCATTGGTGCATCTCTCTGGATAACTGTGCTTGGGGTCATAGTCAAAGTACCAGCCGGTACAGTGTTATCGTACATATATTCTTTCGTTACGCTCTCCCTGGCTGGATCTGTCACCCAACTACCAGTATAAAGCCCAACCTCGAATAATGCACTATACGCTCCATCTGCTACTACCGTGGTGTCTATTGTCATTGTGAGGGTAGAAAAATATGTGCCTGCTATAAAACTTGCTTTCAGATAATCAGTATCCGCTACACCATGACCGCTTATCCTTGCCAGCATATTGGCCGGGACTTCCAGGAATGGAAGGGTGAGGGTAAGCTCTAACTGGCACCTGACATACTTTTTGCCACCGTAGGAATACCATTCACCCGTAATGCCAGTGTCATGAAAACTTGGGTCAACCTCTGCTATTGTCGCTATTCCAAAGGATGTTATTAATGTTGTGTCAAGATTCGGAGAGGCTGGAACACTATCGGAAAGTAAATAAGAATATATGCCCTCTCCTGATCCCGTAACAATAGTATATCTCATTGCAAAATACCATGTTCCTGTGGGGCATTGAGTTGTTATTGCATTTAATTCCGTGGTACTATCTGGAGTACCCCACACCAATGTAGCTGCATCCCATAATTCATCTGAAGTTATCGGATTCAAACTCCTCTTAATTTGCATAGAGAAGTTAGGGAAGCTCTGATCGTCTGTCTCTGACGGAGTATCCCAGGTGAAATCTATTTCTCCGTAACCTGATCCTGTTAATGCTTGTAAATTAATAGACATAATTAATCATCCGGTAAATGAGGGTTTAAGGAAGTTGGATGCCCTCCCCATACAAAAGATGTCCATACTGGAATACCCTGGCCACCTATTGAGTCAATATCAAGTGCGAATATCTCCACACCTTCACAGAGCCCTCCATTCAGGGCAAAGAAAACTTTTCTTCTTTCTGGATACCATCCACAAGATGCTTGTTCTTTCACCAGGAAGTTATCATATCTATTCTGGATTGGAAAACTCAAAGGGCTTCTCATTAAAGTCCCGTCTGGATGGACCAGGTACACACCATCATGGCTCATATAGAATATCCCTATTGGAGTACGACATAAGGCATGAGGGTTAATTATCCCCTTATTGGATGATTCCTGCATCTCCCTGGCCGAAGGATCCACCGGATTCATATACATCACGAATACAGCGAGTCTCTTCCATATTATAATGAAATCATTAAGGGATGCACCGGCCAGGACCTTCCCACCTTCTGTATCTTCAAATATATTGGTATTGGATACAGTCAGTACGTCAGGCTGTTCAAACTCTGAGAATATGCCCCAATTCGGATGTGCTTCGGCTTCGCCATCAGGATCAAGCACAATATCAAACCCGTGGAGTCTGCCCTGGTGATATATTGGTATCTCATAATTGGTTTTAATTATTGTTTCGAGGGTAGGGTGAGCTGTGAGGTCAGTCATTACATCATCATATATTGTCAGCTGGACATCATTGGTGCCAGATATTCCCTTCCAAAGATAGAAGTCTCCCAGGTATGATTTAATATCTATGCCCTGGATAGCTGCTGGAGGGATATTTTTTAATCTTAATGCTTGAGTAGTGTTTCCATCTACTCTGAATATCTGCGAGTCTGCTCCATTGTTCCCGTCGGCATTAGTCCCCAGAATAACCCTGGAATATTTTTTATCATCTTCTCCGAAGTCCCAATCTTCGGACATTATGATATTATCTCCACCCATGCCATTGAAACCATCTGATTGGAATTCAGCCTTAGTCAATATATGATTGTCAAAATAAAACTCTGAATCAGCTGTGTGATTCCCACCAAATTGATAGATGTTTACCTTAATGGTTACACTTGTTGGATATGAGCCGGAGGAGCTTGTAGTGAAATATCCTGACAGTTTAACAACTTGGCCTGCCGGGACCTCCCAATCATCTGACGATGGCCTGTAATCATCATCATCTATTGCTGTCCCGGATTCACCTATGTATATATCATCCGCTGGATCTTCTATTTTTATTTGTACTCTCCATGCTAAATCTGGATCAACGGTACTTGGAAGGTCCTTCGCATACATAAATATCTGGAAGTAGTATGTAGTTGAGGCTTCAAGGGAATACGGCTTCTCAATCCTTACCCCATCCCAATTCACTTCAAGCATAACGGCCCGTAGAACATACTCATCAAATTCCCCGTTAGTCTTTGTTTGGCCTCCAAATCCCGACAAGTCTATGCTCTCAGCAGTTTCTATATACCACCTGGCTCTGTACCCATATTCAGACGGGTCTATATTCCAACTTATTATCCACCCATCATCGGATAATTGGAACCCACCATGATCTACAGGAGAAAATGAATCATCGGTTATGGCATAGTATTCCCCATTGTACCCAATATCCGGGAATACATCACTAACTCCCACTATTTCAAGAGTGATTATTTTATTTGTGGTTATAACAAGAATCCTGTGTTTCTTGTTGCCAATAATTATCCAATAGTTTACTGCCAGGGTTTGAACATTCGCACCGGCACAGAATAGAGAAGCCTGGCCTACCAGGGTGTTCTCGGCCAAGGTCAGGTTTGCATCATCTTCGCCAAGACATGATATTTCAATCTGTTTGTAATAAACCCCATTGAATCCGGTTGCCCGGTAAAGATTAAACCCGGTGATCCTTTTATTCCAGTTGACGGTAATATCGGAAAACAAGGCTGTTATAACATTTGTTGAGTCACCTATTCCCGGTCTTACAATAACCGTCACCGCATCTTTTAATGATGTTTCCTGGTTCCCATCATATATTGGGATTAATTTATATAGGTATGAAGTGAGGGCGAGTTTATCCCCCCCTGTGTTGGTTTCTATCGCTTTTGAATATGATATGGAAAGGATATCCCCACTGATAGCACAAATATCCGCATGAATATCATCATAGGATAAAATATCGCTATTCCAGAAATAATCACGTTCAATTTTCTGGATAACAAGTGGATCGATGGATAATGGGCTAACCGTGGATCCTGCATCAGAGAAAGACATTCTGAGCCTGTCCCCGATAACAAGAAATTTTGCCTCCACCATCTTATCAATGAGAGAGGGTAAAGACATATTAGGTTAAGCTGAGTATCCCTGAAACTGCATTGAGTAATATTGTCAGTGTCCCGGCTGTTACTGTTTGGGCCCCACCAAGATCAATGCTGCATATCAAACAATCATAAGTGATGTCATAGATAACCGCATGATAAGCTGTGAAAGATGCAGCCAGCCATTCAGGATCATCCGCATCCCAATAGGTAGTAGCAGCCTTTGTTACGGCCTTTGTAGTAAGAGTATCACCACCAGTTGTATAATTCCCTGCTGCTGCTAATTCATTGGCAATTACATCAGCCAGAACATTATGAGTAGCGGTGAAAGCATGAACATTGTCCATCAGCATACATTTGATACTATCTGCCTCAAGATCAATTTCTTTGTTCATTATTGACGCTTTGAAATTATTATATATTCCAGATGCCATAATTAATAACCTTTATGTGATTTGAACCGTTACAGGATTGAGCGTAAATGCTCCCCCTTGTGTTGCTGGCTCGTCTTGTATTTTAATGGTAGATGTTTCCACATCCCCTGCAATTTCTTCTGTATCCGGTGATACAGCTACATTTGGGACCGATGCAGGCACCGCCCCCGACATTGTTATCGTTGTCACTGTAAGAGCCTTTCCTACACTTAGTTTTACATAATTAAGTGTACCTATCATCTCTATTGTTTTAACTGTAACTCCAACCGCACCATCTATCTTCACTGCTACAGGATTGACTTTCATTGTCCCGGCTACAGTGTCCGGGCTCGTGCTAATTTTTATCTTCACATAATTAAGATTGAATACACCACTGACTACCGCTATAACTGTTTCAAGGCCAAGACCCTCTTCAGAGCTTTGCCCCATTCGTATTGTCCTGGTTTCACCAGGTAGTGTGAGAACTGTCCAGGTATCGTTTACATCATCGTAATACTCAATCTGTGTGTAAGTCGAATAATTAATCAGTGCCACCCATATAGCACCATTGGGAAGGTTTTCGTTTATAAATCTAAAGATGGACCGGATGAGTCCGGTAGGGTGAGAAAAGGCTTTCGCCCTGGGGTCCCTCTTCCTGGCTACACCAATCTTGTCAAGCAGAATATTCTCTGCCTTTTGAAGATGTCCCTTACGGATATCCTCGTGATCGGCATTAGTAAAGAGGCCCTGTATGTTTATATCAGCCATAGCTTTACCCCTGCTTACCAAGCTAATCTCTCGTTAAAAAGATTGGCACGATAACACCCGGCAAGCAGGGATATAGTTTATTAGACTACAGCGATAACGCTTGGGCTAAAGTTAGTGATGTCAATATAAACGATATAAACATCAATAACGAGATCATCGAAATCAGCACCAACAGGAGTAATAGATAAAACAGACCCACCCGAAGTGTAATCCCATTTTTTCTTTAAATACCCTGTGTTGCCTGCAACATCTGCCCCTTCTTGATATTCTCTTAGAAGAGCTCCAAGAGTAGCACCAGAGAGGTAATGTTCATTGCTTCCCTCAGTAATAACGCCTCCTCCTGATTTTAGACCAGTAGTAGAAGTATCAATACCATCTAAAAACCCATCAGGATCATCAGATCCAGCATCAGTACCAATATCAACCAATTCAGATGAAGCAGTAGCTTCGGCCACTCTTACGTCAGCGAAAACTTCCAATACGACGCATTTTGCAGGAAGGGCCCAGGTTGATTTGACCTCCGAACCCGAACCCAATACGTCTGGAGTCCACTTCTTGAACTGAATCAATCCACCAGTTTCATGGTAATTGTCACCTAACAGCTTATGTAGGAATTTATTTGCAAGGAGTATATTCATACCCATTTTATTTCTCCATTTCTCATCCCCCACCCGAAGGCAGGGGATAAATTAAGCGGTTAAGATGCAGCTATTAAGGTGCCTTCACCGATCATCTGAACGTCTGTTAAAACGCTCCCTGCTGCGGCTTGGGCCTCTTTAGCAATCGCCACACAGTTGATGGTTCGTGAAGTACCTGTTTCCACTAACTGATCGGCAGCATTGACTACTTCAAGGAAGTCACCAGCAGCGATAGCAGTCCCAGCCAATAAAGCCTGGCAATCACCACTAAGCTGGAAATATCCTATTTCTTCATCAGGAACAGCCTCAAGAGCGACAACTACATGTTGCAAGAAGGTTGTGTTCGTTGCAGGAGCAGCGATTTTCACCTCTTGCCCTTCTGTGCCACCGTAGGTAAGCAAGTACGCTTTACCGATAACCAGGGCTGCCCCTGTACCGTTATAAGCTGTTATACCTAACCCACCGTTTTTATAATCGGTAGGAAAGACTATCCCTGCACGGGCTTTGCTTCTTATGTTTTCTTGTTTAAACATCAGTATCTCCTAACTTGTGTGTTCTGAAGGTAATCCGATGATTGAACCATGCACGTCACGCCTGGTAGGAGCGATCCCACCAAAGTGTCTCATCATTGTACGATAGACATACTGCGTTTCCATCTGTTCCCAAGGAATCCACTTGTGATTCAGCTTTGGAGCATGGAATAATTGCAGGAAGTTTTCGTTAATGATATAACATGTTGCAGTAGCACCGGGCTGTTGGAATCCACCTTCTACCCAGGAATCAGCTACAATGTCCACTCCACGGAGTTTTATGATATCATATCCACCATCATACCGTTTTTCGGCATGTGTCGCTATTTGTCGGTCGGTAAGGACCTCATCATAGGCATCCCATACATGGGCTGTGCATATAATAAGCGTCGGTTTGTGGCCGGTCTTTTCACCAATATTACTGATCGCTTTCTTTAACATGCGTTCAATAAAGTAGGTTGAGGTCGGATCGGTAAGATTTGCATAAGTAGGTGCAGCAGTCGTGTGATCGTACACTTCTGGTAACCAATCAAATGCGTATTCGCCTGTTGATCCTATTTCAAGATCGTCAGGAGCTATTTCACAGATCTCTTGACTTGTGGTGAGAGTTGTGAACATATCTTTGAATGAAGGGTACCTGGATACATCGGATCCAGATGAACGAAAGAGCATTTCAGAATGTTTCTTCTTGAAATCATCTCTCATTGTTTCCACTTTTTCAAGTGTGAGGTTGAGGAATTGCATCCTCGATGTGTTGAACACATCTACGTCAAGTCCGTTGATTCCGTAAGCAGCTTCAAGATACTGCCCACCGATATAGCCTTTTTCAAAGCTATCGAAGATCTGTACTACAATCTCTTCGTAACCAGTGGTTTTCTCTTTAACTTCTCCAGCACCATATTTCAGGTTGAAGGAGATCCGCTTACCATCAGACCATGGGCGTGATCTTTTGTGAAGTCTTTTCATGATGATATTGGAATTCAATATCTGATTGACTGCAACGGGGATTAAATGTTCCTTGGTTGCAATCTCCACGTCGCTCATCATGCGTGTAACTTCTGTTTTGGTATGTGCAGCAGGCATAAAGCCTCCAATTTGCGTTCATACCTCATCCTCTTCAAATCCCATAGCAGCTTTAGCATTATCTATAGCTGTTTCCATGGAGTTATCGTCGTTTGCAGGTATGACTTTTGATACCCCTTCGCCATTGGCATAGGGGGCAGATTTACGCAAAGGGTTAGCTTTGAGGTCCGATATTTCTTTATTGGCCTTCTTTAATTCAGCCTTTAAATTCGTTACTTCATCGATCTTGGCAGGAAGGACATGGTTCAGCTTGTATGCTGACATGATAGGTTCCTTCGCATTGATATCATTAACCGTTTGAATGGTTTCATCTACCAATGTGTTGAATACCGTATCATCAGAAAACTTGCTGTCCATAGCTACAAGTAGCTTTCTCTCTTCGGCCAGTCCCTTGGTAGTAGCTTCCGTTCTCTCGGTAGTAGATACGGTTTCCCTCTCTCCTACCTTCTCAAACGCCTCTTTCAAGGCTTTGAATGGATTACCACCATCAACATCAGAGAAATAATCTTTAAGCTGTTCCATAAAATCTTCATCTTTTAGAGCAGTTATAACATTATTCCTGACTTCGGGACTAAACTTGCCAACAAAAGAATCATAATCCTCTCGTTCCTTGGCTAACACCTTTGTCTTTTCGGTAAGGGATGCACGGAGTTTGTTTCTATTGTTTAAATCTGATAACAATAAAGCTCTATCAGGCTCAGACATATCTGCATACGCTTCGCTTTCAAACAATTCCACTAAACTCTTAGTGAATTCCTTCTTTCCGTTGAGGGCACCATCCTCATTGTCTTTGGTTTCAGTGTCGGGTTTATCCTTACTTGGGGGCTTATCGGTTTTAGCCGAAGAGGACTCTTCTGGTTTTTCCTTGCCTGCTTCATCTTTGGAATCATCGGGGCTTTTTCCCTTTTCGTCGGTACTTGAGTCGATTTCTTCCTCAGATGGAATCTCTTTGCCTTCTCCATCAACATGTTTGATAGGTTCATCACCGTCAAACTGGTCCATCACTCCCTGGGGAAATGATAGCGAATCGTCAGGAGAGGTCAATTTTTGATCTAATTCTTTTTGATGGTTTTTATCTGACATTATCTGTCACTCGCATTCTTGTTTACGATTGCAAAGCCAATGTCAGGGTTACGGCTGTCTAAATATTTCAGCTTCATATTTGCTAATTGCTCAGTATTCACAGCCATGACTTTCTCATCTTGTATAGTGGTTATCTTTAGAATAACTCCGTATGCTGCTGCTGATTGTCCTGGTTTGTTTGCCATTACTTCAGTTACAGTGGTTATCCCGTGCCGGTTGGTTTGGATAGAATACAGTTTCCATTTAATATTCTCATGGCCATAGTCAGGGATATCTCCCATGTCTCCAGCCACAAACTCTAATTCTTCTGTTTCATCTGTATTATCCAGACCTTTGGGCTCATCCTTCTCATCAGTGGGATTGTTTTGAGGAAACACATGATCTTCACCAGGATCCTCATTATCCTTGAGGGTTTGCCCCATATTTTCTGCTATATTATTTAAATCGTTTTTCGACATAATACTTTGTCCTTGTGTGTTATCGTTTTGAAATTGCTGTAAACAGCAGCTATAACTTAATATATTTGGAGAAATAAATTAATAGCTACTGATATATTTTTTATCCCACTAACGGGGGAAGTGTTGCAAGAATAGACATTTCGTTCATCACAAGGTACTTAACACCCTTGATTTCAACCTCTGTGCCTGCTAATCGCTCAAAGCATATATCATCACCAGGTTTGACCTCTACCGGATGAAGAACATTGGTTGAGTCGCTTCTGTGCCCTGGTCCTACTGCTATAACAGTGCCCTTGCGGTTCTTTTCCCGTTCCTTCTCCTTCATACTATCAGGGAGGATGATACCGCTGTCAGTCTTGTCAGCTATATCCCAGGGGGCTACCAGGACCTTATCATCTATCATTTTGAAAGTTTCCCCTAAATCCATCTCGTAGGGGCTGTCTTGTTTCATTGTTTCCATTATCGTGTCCTTTGTTTATTTTCGATTATCTTAAAATCTGTTACTTTGAATGGCCTGGAGAATACCCTCCATTTCACCAGGAGTTTATCAATAACTCCCTGTGCCTCCTCTACTGACCTGTATCTCTTCCAGGTTCGCCACTTTTTAGTATATTTGCACAAGTATAGAAGCCGTATAGGCTTCTTCTTCTTTGATCTGTTGATCCCCTGGCATATCTCACTTTTAGGGAGTGATTGCCTCCGGTTCTTGTATGCAGAGGCTTCCTCTTTCATGCAGGAGTCTGACATTATTCGATTACCTCATATTCTGTTGCGAAGTAGGATCCACATTCTCCGCATGTGTGACCCCATTCCTTGATATTCTCTGTTGGTGAGGCAATATTATAGATGTTCCCATCTGTGTTGCCACAATTCGAGCACTCTTCTTTTGGGACTATGACATAATCATTTATCCTGACAAAATCAGTGAAAGACATCTGCTCCTGGTCTTTCATATTATCTAACATTTTAGTCATGTCTTTTCCTATGTCCTTGACCATTCCTTTGCCCTCATGTGTAGTCTTGCGGATCCGTACAGTAATGCCATCGATATAGCCGGGTAGTACCAGGAATTATCCCCTATTTTGAGATTCCATAGAGATACAGCTGTTACCCAAATGAATATCAGCATTATGATGGCTGTGAGATAGTCCAGGATGAATTTAAGGAGGTCTATCACTGTGCTGGTTGTGCCTGCTGTTGCTGCATCTGTTCTGCAAGTGCCTGGAGTTCCTGGGCATGGTTCTGGACAAATGCTTTGACTGCTCTATCTTCCGGGGCTGCTTCTGCCAGCATGTTCAATACCATGAATGTAGCTTCGGGATTCTCGGCCCACATCTGTTCAAGAGCCTGCATCTTCTCATCTTCATCCTCTATCTGCATTATCTCTTCTGCCCTGGCCTGTACTTCTTCCTGGATCCGGGCTTCTTCTTCGGGATCGCCCTGCTGTTCCTGTGCCTGTCGCTGTTTGGCAACATATTCCTTCGCTCGTTTCTTATCTTCGAGTGTTGGAGCCAGGTCAATAAGATGTTCAATAGAAATCCCACCCCGTTGAAATAATGCTACTGCCTCTTCAAATAACGCTTGTTTATCTACCGGGAGCATTGATGCTTGTTTAACAGTGATGTTAAATCGCATATTTCTCCCCTCCTGGGGATTGAATGGCTGGAATTGTTCGTTTCCACCCTCATCATCTTCTACTTGCTGTAGGATTGGATCGTCTGAGTACAGATGTTGGACTATATCGGCACAGTGCTTATAGAAATCTTCCACGAATGTCACAATGTCCTCAACCTTCGGCTGTACTCTGCCACCGGATTGGACAATAAGAGCCTTCTCCTTTTCTCCACTGGATTGGCTGGATGATTGGAGCCCTCTGAATGAATCCGTGGTTCCCTGGACTAAATCAGCATCATCTTTGAGTAATCCTATCATGTTGTAAACAAATGCTGCAATGGGATCCGGGGTATGCAGTTGGATGCCCCCTATTTTATTTACCGGAATTCTTTCTCCTGGTCCTGGTGCATAGGCATTGGCTGGATCAGACAGGAAAGCCTCAATGACTTCCATAAATGGATTCCCGAAATACTCAGTGTTATCAAGTGCATTGGATATCAGCTGATTGATCGCTTTCATGTGCGGTTCTATCGCTTTGCCCTCTGATCTACCAAATAGCTTTCCTGTTTGTGGGAGCCCGGATACAACAAACTCCGGCCCATCTATATACGGACATGGATAATCCTGGATAATCCAATCTTTGTGACCTTTGACTATCGTGAGGACTCGGCCATTTTCAAATTTCGGTCTTGTTTTCGTAACCATCTCCGGCTCGTCGTTCTCATCCTTGATCTTCTGCCCCTCTTTATCAAGTTTATAATCTTCGTATTCTTCCAGGGTATAGTCTGTTGTGTGATACTCTAATACCAGGGATCCACCATTGACATCATCCTCCGTATCTCCTACTGCTCCCTCTGCATCTTTGATAGGGGTGTTATCAGTTTGCTGTGTCTCTCTGAATTGCTTGAGGTTGTTAACTGATCCCATGGACTTAACTTTGATTCCATAAGTATTGAATATTTGATCCACGGTCATTACCACACAGCGGAAATATGACAGCTTTTTATTCACATCCCTGGGTGACAATAGATTTGGGTCAGGGAGAAAGCCATAAATATCATCAGGTTCCGGTTCTATCTCTTGGGTGTCGGGGTTAAATGGGACATGGTAACAGGTTGTACCCTTTATGCCATATTCAAGGATCCCCTGGCGTAGCTTGCTCTTCATCTTGGTTTCTTCCCATACCCTGACAAGTTCACGCTTTAAGCCTTTCGCATATTCAACCGCTGCCTCCATCTCTTCCCGTTTTGTGTATCGTGGGTCCGGTTTTATCTCTGGCCGTGGTGTTCCTGTTGTCATTGCTGCTGCAAGGGTCTGAGTTACTTCAAATAACATGTTCGATTGAAACTCTGCCATCCTGGTAGCCACTCCATGCCTTCCATCCCAGGCATCTGTATTCTCATAAGCTACCCATTTATTCCAATCTGCGATAACTTTGCTGTCATTGAGGTGCTTGCGGAATGAATCATGTGTTGCCAGGACCCAATTATATAAAGTTTGGTCCTCGTATGGTTTCCCATCTACCGGCCTTTTCTTTCTGTCTTTCTCATCTAATTTTATCGTGCCACTATTAACTTTGAGGGCTTCCATTGCATTGGCTACCATTGTTGTTTAACCTTCTCATCTTTCTTCTTCACCGTGGGTTTCAGGGGGATATTCTCCACCTTTTTAATGACGTTTCCGGCAAAGCTGTTGTGTTTTATATACCTATCCATAGTTACATTGATAGCTTTGGCTACTATGATGCCTGAAGCTACTATAGCTATAGAGATAGGTATGCTTATCATCAATACGTTTATTACCATCGTGCCACTTTCTTTTTAGTGTTGAAAACTTCATCCAATACTCTTTCCTGCTCCCTCTGCTGGAATGTCTGCCTGGGAGGAGGTGTACTGGTGCATACTCCATATCTTATTACATCCGGGAAATCCTTATACTTCTCTACTATAATCCCGGTGCCTACTGCTTTATCTGCTGCTGCCTTGGTTACTTCCATCTTCCTGATATAATGCGATAGCCCGTTCCAGGTGTGATAACAGGTGTTCCATATTATTAATCCTGGCTCAATATTGGGATCATTGGGTACCGGCATGTCCCTGAAAGCCTCCCTAACCATCCTGTGCCCATACTGAATCTCTGTCTCTGCACCTGATATGCTGTAGGATTCTTTGAAATTGAATGGATAGTCTGCCTTTTTACCGGCTTTTGCGTACAGTGTTGCGAAATTTGTGTCTCCCCTGGTCTGCCATCCAAACCTTTTGTCCAGGACTCTGCCTACATTCCGGCCTTTAGGTTGAATAAATGGGTGTAGATTCTCCATTGCGATCCAATCCCGGACCTCTTCGCTGGTAGTTCGCTTCCCGTGCATCTTCCAGAATGGGGACTTTTTGCTCCTGGGGTATTCATCAAATATTATTCTTCGACCATCTGGATTAATCGCCATCCATATGCTTGCTGAATATCTGCCATCGTGGGGATCCACAATCTGTAATAGCTTGGCTTCGGGATGTATCGGGAATTCATCAGGATCCCGGAAGTGCCTCGCTTTGCTTATATTACTGCCATAAATCGACCTGGAGAAGTACATAAACTTTCCCTTGGCCCTGGCTGCGTACTCATCATCGTCATAATCTGCAACCATAGAATCAATAATGCCAGCCTCTAAGTGTCCCCTTATCCCTCTCTTTTGGCAAGCATCATATACCTCTGCATCTAAATGATGGTATCCACCTCTGTCATTTTCTGCTCCCTCGGCAACTTCATCGATTATATATGGATCACAATACAGCGGAGTCATAGGTAATAAGATGATACAGCCCATTCTACGACGTGATTTAATAGCCTTCCATATATTTTCCGGGCATGGTTCATCGAGGATAACAATACCCACGTCAGCTGATTCAAATGTCTTGGGATCCTGGTCGAATGTCTTGAGGTGTACTAAAAACTCATCATTAAACTTAAATTCGCTCGTATAAGGCTTTCCACCCTTGTTCCCGACATAAGTGCCCATCTTGGCAAGTTTCTCGATCTCAGGCACCACTTTGTTCTTGAGTGCGTCTGCTGTGCAACAGTACCATGCATGTTTTGGATATGGGAAGTTTTTGAATAATGGTTGGTCAAACCATCCGTTTTGAGGCCCATAGATGAAATTCATTAAAATTTGGATGGAGGTTGTGGTCTTGCCTACACCATTGGCATAAGTTACCAGGATCACCGGGGTATCTACATCCTGGTTGCATGTAGCCACTGTGTTGATAAATTCTTCTTGTTTGCCGTTGGGACAGTAAAATTCAAGTGGTTTGCTTTTATAGGAATGTACAAAGGCAATGAATTCCTTCTCTGTATATACTCCCTTGGCCACCAGGTCAGCCATCATATAAGGGTGAAGTTTGTTTTTAGTTAGCTGGCTCGATTGCAGCATCGGATACTGTAAGTTCCTCTGTTTTGTTATACTTCTCTAACATGGCTCTTGCTGTTTCTGCCTGCTGTTCGTGGTACGCTTCTTCCATAACTTCCCTGGGAGTTAGGTCCAGGACCTTATCAGTGAACATTGCCAGGTATCGGCCCAATAGTTCCAGGCCCTTCAGCTTGTCATTGGTCTTGATCTTCTTGAGATATTCATATTCGTCTGCGGATCCCTCTTTACCATTCACAATCTTGGAGAGAGTGACTTCCATACTTGCAACTGCTGCTGCGGTGTCCCTGGGGAGTAGGTGAATAGGGATAAGTTCCCCTTTATCATCAAATAAATCCTGAGTATTTAGAAAAGCAATCTTCATTATCTCCCGGATCACATCTTCTACGGTTACGTCATGCTTATCCATAGCCCTCTGTCTTAGCTCTTCAAGTCTTGTTGTAATCTTGCTGTTGTTTGACAACTCAAAGGCGTTCCTGTTGATCGTTGTATCTTTCATTTTTTTTGTGTTATATGCTATGCGGTACGCATCGGAAAGAGATTTACCCTCAACTACCTTCTGACAGAATATCTCTTGTTTGTCGGTCAGTCTATTTTTTGCCATATTTCCTGCCTTCTATCCCTCTAATAACAGTCTCCCTGGGAATATTTAGGTGCTGCTCTATTATCGTGTGCTTTTGTTTTAATGTCAGGTCAGTGTATTCAAGTGCTACGGCCATTCCCTGTATAGTTGGGAACAGAAGGTTATAGGCACATGCCGGGCATATTTCCCTGGGTTTTCCAAAGGTCGGCATATATCCCGGAGGGTAATAATCCGTCTTGCCTCCGCTTATACCCGTCTGCCAGCCCCATCCACATCCTACGGTATTATTGCAGATTGATACCGATTCTGACATGCCATAATTTAATACCACCTAATAATTTATTTTTTAATAATAAAAGATATGCTATATTTCACCGTCGGGAAATACATGAATAAATACTACATTAAATGTTTACAAAAGAGAAAACTTCTGCTGATATCAGAAACTATCGCAAGGAATACCTTGATAAATCTACCGAAGATTACATGCGATCTTGTTGCATGTCACGAGAAGAAGCGAGTCGAAGGGCTTTAGCGGATTGGAAGAGGTATCAGGAACCTCTTATGGAGAGGGCAAGGGGATTGTCTCAAGAAATGTAAAAAGCCGGTTGTTACACCGGCTTTTCTGTTTTCAGGTTAGTTTCATGATAACCTCCTCTGAATAAATTTTGCAATGGGAATTTTAGGTGTGACCTAAAGTTATTTTACATACTCCTTTATCAGTTGGATCATTACTTCCCTCATGGTCTTGCCCTTGGAAGCACACTTGGTTTTGAATTTCTCCCATAACTTTACATCCATGCCGTTAATTTGATATTTTTTAGACTTGGCCATTAATAATCCTCCTCATCCATTGTTTCCCCACAGTAAGCAGTATCAAAATACTCATCCTTGCGATAAGGATAATTCCCTGATACTCCATTGTAGCAATCATCACAGTAGATGCCGGTATATATGCCGTAAATGTCTGCTCTTGCCCAATGGTGATACTTAATCTCCCCTGCCTTAAAACCTTCGTCACATTCCTCACCACATCCCCTGCAAACGGCTGGAATAGGGTCCTCCAGCCGTTCATTGAATCTATCATCCATATTGTTGAAATTACTCATGACTTCTTCCCAAACATGGATTCACAGCTTAACCGCATAACTTCCCTTTCACTGAGGCCAAGTTTTCTATTTAGAGCATCTACACACTCTTTAGCATGGTTATAGTCAGTACCATACCTATAATCGGTTTTATAGTATCCCTTCTCCCCATCCTTGACGATACAGGGGATATACTCCCCGTTATCATCCTTCTCTGTCTCAATAATGACATAAGCCACTAATTGAGGTTTTTGATAATTGGGATTGATCTTTCCGGTGATGTGATTAGATACATCATCAGCCAATCTTATCAGCCCTACTCCAACAAAGCCATTCATATCAATAACCACGTCTATCAGGTCCACAAGCGTGAGCCCTCTATTCTCTATCAGGGTTTTGATTTCTTCCTTGGTGATGGGTATTTTCTTTTCTATTTCGGCCTTGGTCGCTATTGCATCATCTTTATCATCAGTGTAGTATGTTTTTACCTCGTCAACTACACCATTCTCTATCCATTGAACAGCATACTCTTCATCTTTTTTTACGATTTTAATTTCTACCATGATTCCCTCAAAAATTAAGATTAGTGTTGAATATCTGTTCCCCATCTTTCAATTCAGCTTTTATCTCATTCATAGCTTTCCCTAATGCTCCTTGCCCTCTTGGATGTTTTAAAAGCTGTGCTATTGTGAATCCTTTCCATGTCATTGTATTGTAATTATAGCAGTTGACTCCGTAAACAATCCCTTTCTCACAATCCTTCATCATGGCCTTTTGGAACTTATTCTTTCGGTGCTCTTCGATTAGATCATCAACAACACTATCTAAAGTAGATTTAATTTCAAAAGGCTCTCCAAAGTCGGTGCAGATTCTACTTCTCATCAGGAAACATGCCTCTTCAGCTTCTCGCATTAATTCCTTACAGCCATCATAGTGGTGAATATAAGAGCATCCACCACGGCCATCATTCTTGGCGTGAGCAAACTTTTTATTGTCTGCATATACATCAGCCATAAACATTGTTGTTTCCTCGCTGAAAGTTTCGTTGATTTTGACGTTCTTTAAAGTTATTTGCATTTTTTCCTCGTGTTATTTATTGTTCAAATTTCCCTACCCATATTTTAAGAGCAAAGAAATGACACTTGCAACACATAAATATGTTATCTCCCACCTGGCTGTCTTATTTTGTTTTCTACTGATTGCGGATCCGTGATGGTGTCCTTTTACTAAATTGTTGTTTTTATTGACTTGTTGATTTTGGGTTATTTGTGGACATGGTTATCCTGGAAAGTAAAAACTTATCCCTATGGGCCCATTGTATCCCTTGGAAAAGTGAACCGCCCCTATTGCGTTACCCATAGGAAACTTTAATACTGAGCCAGTACCGTAATACCGGATGTGCTTAATTCCACCATACTCTTTTATCTCCAGGAGCAGCCCATAAGCATTGAATATTTTATGAACAGGGACAATATAAACAATCTCATCCGCAATTTTTAAGCTGTGCTTCATCCAATCCCTTAATATCGTGTATGGGGGATTGCTTATTATCCAATCAACCGGAGTAGTCCATTCGAAAAAATCTTTGCCCTCCCGGATCTCGCACCATTCGGATCCCGGCATTAGATTATGAAAGGCTCCCTCACCTTTACATGGATCGAGCATCTTCCCTGTTGGTTTGAACCACTCTACTGTATCCTTTGCACACCATTCCGGTGTGAGTACAACATCACTTGGGTTATGGTCTATGCCAAAAAGATTTTGTTGCACCATTGTTTACTTTGAGGTTTTACGTGTTACCATTAAATCCGTTTATTATTAATTGATGGGTGTTAGTTCTTCTTACTGCAGTATCGAAATGTTCCTTCATTAATTCAATCCCAATAAAATTACGGTTTAGGTTATTACATGCTACGCCAGTGGTCCCTGACCCCATAGTAAAGTCTAATACTGTCTCACCCGGTTTTGTGTATGTCTTGATTAGGTATTCCATTAATGCTACGGGTTTTTGGGTGCTATGTACGCATTTTGATGAAGCAACTTTTTGAATAACTATTGACAGTGTGTTAGGATACTTTAATGTATTCCCTTTATTGTCATGATATTTACATGATTGATTTTTATAAACTTCGCTGTTCTTGATCTCTCTATTTACTCCCTCTGAATGTAGTGGTGCCCCTTGCTCCATTATAGGATAATAATTAATCTTTTTACCAAAAATGGATATTACTTCATGCCTGCCCATGGGTTTTCTTTCTGCATTTAAATGTCCGGTCTTTAATACTTTGTCCCATATCCAATCATATTTGTAGTTCTTAATATTACTCATCCTCAAGGTGCTGCTGAATGGTTCGCTACCAAACAGAGCAATCGCACCATTTGGCTTAATAAGTCTGTTTAAATGCCTCCACATTGGTTTGAATGGTATCACGATATCCCACTTGCAAGCAGTAGTACCATAAGGAATATCAGCAAGGACCATATCAACACTACTATCATGGAGGTGATCCATGGCTACCAGGCAATCACCATGAATGAGTCTTAATTCATTTACTTCCATTAGGTATTCTTTGACGCTTTCCACAGCTTAATGAATTCATCCCGTGGCATTACTTCTCCGCTAACTTTATAAACATCTCCATAGTCAAATGTTATTTGGTAGTCACCATCCATATTATATGCACAGCTTACCACTACAACTTTACAAAAATCGAATGTGCCAATGCCTGATATATTCAGAATACTCTCAACCTCCTCCCTGGTAGAATACAGCTCTATTGCAGCTTTGAATAGCTCTGTGAATTCTTTAGCTATTTGCCGTACATCCCATATCCCTGTCACGCCCTTATAACAGACTATTTTATCTATTGCTTGTACAACTACCTCGTCGAATTCTTTCTCGTTCATGTTACCTCTTATAATCGATTAAATAAAAATGCTTCTATCCACTTGTAATAACACTTATCAGAGCACCACTGCCCCTTCAGAATTCTCTTCCCACAGGAACAGTGGTGTATTTTCTTTTTCCTTCTCTTAACTTCCTTCCGAACAGTGCCATCAGGTGATACTATGAATCTCACATCACAGCCGGGCTAAAGCGATACACCCGTCTTTATTCTCAATTATCCCTACTTTAACTCCCTGCCTGGCGAATCTCTTTATTTCACTGGCAAACCATACCTTCACACCTGAAGGTTTAGGAATTCTCGTTGGCTTGGGGATCCTGGGTAGGTCTTTATAAATTCCCATTATTGGTCCATTCTCAAATTTGGCGTTTTTTGTGAACCACTTTGTTATTCTGATATTTACTGGTGTTTTCATTATTTCTCCGTTTTTTGTTATTCGTAGTATTTCTCTAAAAACTTTATGTCCCTGGCTGTTATGGGGTCCTTGCCGTTTTCTTTCCGGTTGATAGTCTCACGATTCTTATATCCCATCTTCTTGGCCATCTCCTCCTGAGTGATCCCTAACCACTTCCTGATTTTCTTCATGCTCTTGCCGGTGATAGTCATGTACTCTCCACTATTTGATTTATTGCAGCATCCAGGATATTTCTCAACTTTATGACTCTTTTTAACTCCAGGTCAGATATAATGACAACCTTAACTTTGGCTGTTCCAGGGAGACTTGATTCTATCTGCATCCTTACAACTCCGCTTTCAGGCTTTGATAGGAAATTCATATTCGCCCATGGTGTGTTCATGCCACCCATTATTGAAACCACCCTATTATCTGCTCGGTTACTGATATACAGCCCATAACACATATCCATATACACACACCAAGGATAAGACTCACCTTTGTAGTTTCCCATCGTGTCCAGGGATCCGCTGGCTTGTAGCCAGTAGGTGTTTCATAAGGAAAATAGTAAAGTGGTTTGGTAGGATCCGGCCCCATAGTCTCATGTTCATCCGGGATAGGGTATTCCATGTCCCAGGATAGATTTTTATTGGATTCTTCCTGGCTGGCTTTGCCGTGGACATCCATCAATATCATTTTTTTGATTAATAATTCTATAGCATCATAACCACTTAATATGTCAGCATTGTCACAGGATATACTTAAATCCCCGTGCTCTTCGTGTGTTGCATAGAAGGTGTTTATATTTTCACCTGAATCACATGTCCATGTCCATCCTTTGAGGGCCGGTAGATGTTTAGATGCAATATTCATGGTTTCTCCTGCCTGTTTACAAAATGCTTTGATTTAGTGGAATCCAGTTTGTTTTCCTCTGTTTCTACACCCTCACACATAGGGCAATCACATCCCTGTGCCGGAGTTGGTTCGTGAGGCTCCGTTTCATCTAATATCGCCTGGACCTTCTCAACTGCTCCCGTTATTGATGCGGAGGCATATAGTTCGCCCATCATGTTTACAATTCTCTCTGCTTTATTCATTACAATTCCCCCAATTCTTTTACTAAATCGTCTAACTTTGCAGCTTCACCTTGGAAGTCAACATCTGTGTACTCCGGGGGGCCTTTGTGCCATTTCCGTAGTTCATTAGCTGATTTCATCCCCTCTATCCTTGTCTGAATGACCTGGAACCGGATGTATATTTTTAGTCTCTCAGGATCCATTATATCTTCCCCTCGTAAGCGTTAACACAATCAGGGCATACCCATTGGCCCTTCTTTTTATCGCTACTAAACTTGTCAGTGAATAACCATCCGGCTTTTCGGGCCTCCGTCGCACCGTGGTATTCCTCTATTGAATTAAATTTGTCAACAATACAGTCACTACCAGGGCATGTTTTTAATTTATTCTTACCATTTTGCCGTAATATCATCTGCCTGGTGAGATAGAGAGGTTTACCCATTACTCCTCCAGCTTTTTAAAATTATCGATCCATTCATCACTAATAGAATGTCTATCCCCAAGCTCATCAATGAGCTCATATCCCACACCCTCATCAAATTCCTTGGTACAATCATATACTTTCCCCTCTGCAAAGCATACCTGTTTAGTCTGCCTCATCTTCAATGTTTTAAGACATTTGAATTTTGTCATTTAACTCTCCTTGCAAATTATATATAATTCCCACAGCTGTTCATCGGTTAAATCTTCTAAACCTGGCCCCCATCTCCATTCATCTGCGAAACCACCTACATGGGCTCCACCCTTTTTGACAAGGGAATTCTTATATACATCATAACTTGGAGCAGTCCCCCTTACAAGTGACAATAAATCTTTTGTTGTTAATTCTACTATCATGTTCCCTCTATCTTTAGTTGGTTCTCGTCAATGAAAAAGTCTTGCTTGCATAGTTCATACATTGTGCAAGTGCCATCGTTTTTAACAAGATTGTCTAATATTGCCGTGGCTGTCTTATTATTGCAGGCATCATAATTATAAGTCATTTGTACAAGTGCTATCGGACAAGGTGATTGTCCATATTTACATTTGCTACATTGATAATCAAACCCTGATCCGTCTGAACTATTTGAAAAATATGCCATTATGCCACCTTATTCCGTTTAGCTTGAATAGCCTTATGATACACTTCCATAACCACATCATTGTATGACCTATCATCGGACTCATCATAATCATATTGCCCGTGAGGATACTTGCCATGGAAACTATGCTTATATCCCCTTACCTGGATAGCTGTCAGCATTATTACCCCGGTCCCACACATGCACGGGAGATTGTTGATCCTGGGCATGTTCTCAAATTCTATCAGCTCTAATACCCATCCGATATTATCACACCAGGTACACTGATACATTATCTCTTCTTCCCAATGTCGCATAACTGGTGTTGATACACTACAGCCAGTTCATATTCACTATTCTCTATTAAATAATCATGCCTGCCAATTTCATCTATCGTTACTTCCTGCCCCACCTTGAATCCACAGGGAGAGTCCTGGAGGGAGCTGATTAGGACCTTATCTCCAACTTTGTACCTCTTTTGGATTGAGGTAGAGTATCCCCAATTATCATCAAATATCTCTAATAACCACCATAATAATTTTATCATAAGGCCCCTTTCGCCATGAATTTTAATGCCTCGAAAAACTTCTCTACCATCCACTCAATGAATACCTGATCCCATACCCATTCCTGGTTGATCCACTTCCGGGCCTTCCTCTTCTCCTCTTTCTCATACTTCTCTACAAGGATTGTAAGTTCAGGTGATAGCTTCTTCATTTATAAATCTCTCCCCATCCTATCTTTTTGCTCATTTCAGGGGTAAAACCACCGAAACTGTCAAACCTTGCCTTGAAAAACTTCCAATATTCTCCCGTTTTATCAAAATAAGGATGTCCAGAGGGAGCAAATCGCCATAACCGGCAACATTGTTCGTGGTTCAGTTTATTGATATACTTAATATTGGCCACTATTTCTCTCCCTATAGGTGTTTGAGCCTTCATTCGTTCTTCCCAGGGTTACTTGAGGGGGTATCATCTTTGATAATATCTGCTGCGGTGTTTTCATCAAACTCCTGGTCAAAAACCTTCTCCTCCGGTTCAAGCAATCGATTAACCATCTTAATAACCTTCATGTCCCCTTCATAGGTCCCTGTCCCGTACATTGTTGGGTCAAGTTTCATCTCTGTTTTCTTCGCCCAATCAGGTATCAGGCTGTATAGGATCGTTTTATCAAGGTTGGTCAGTAGTTTCTTTATTAAAAACTGGACAAAATGATCCGTGTAAAAATCTCTATACCAAGCATCTTTCCCTGAATTCTCTATCGCATACTCCTCGGTTAGTATTTCAACTATATTGGGATATGCACACAGCCAGCACACTACTCGCCTTTTATGCCCCAGGAACATTTTATCACAGATACAGCAACTACATACATACTCCCCGTTCTCATGGGGAAAATCCTCTTGCCAATTTTTTATATCATCCTGCTTTGGTATTGGGGCTTTTTCAGGTGTTTTCATTCATCCTCCCCATCATCAAAATTTGAATATTTAGCATTATACTTGAATACACCGACCCCGGACCCTTCTGTCTTGTCCAGGTTAGGACCCTTCGGTGTTTCCCTCCCACCGGAAGGGGCTCGTTCTTTACAACACTTACAGCCTCCATCTTCCTTCGTCGTATTAATATCCAGTTTGCACCGGCTACATCTGTTAATCTTCATCAACACACTCCTTTATACCCCGAACCTCGCACTCTCTTTCTTGTTGGTAAGTAGGAAAATCCGGGGGATACACTAAGACCTTCTTATGTTTGGTAGAATCTACTTCCGTGTACCAAACTCTATCGCACAGTGGACAAATAAAAATAGATGCCTGTTGGCCCGTATTATCCTTGTTTGGCTGCTTTCTCTTCCTCTCCACTATCTCATTGAATAATGATGGAGGTAATGGTGTCCCGGCCTGTTTTTGAATCATTTGTTGTGTTAGCATTTGAATTCCTCGATTTTATCTTCAAACCATGAATGGGGAATCCTCCCCTTACTTAAATTAGCGATCCTCTCTCGCTCTATATGTTCCCATCTCTCCGGGAATAGTTCCTGGAACCACTTCTGCCCGGCCACTGTATCTGCTCCCCACTTCTCATGACAAGTACCACATAACACTTTGATATTTAGTGGATCATGAGCTAAACGGCCATCCCTGGCCACACTCACCACATGAGATGCCTGACAGTTATTATGGGATACAGTCTTTTCACACCACTGACAGGTATATTCATCCCTCTCCTTCACAAAGGTATAAACAAGGTCCTTGAGCCGGGTTTTAAGTCTCTGCCGTTTATTCATCAGTTATTCCGGTTCTTCCCGAATTTATTAATATCTCCGGCCCCTGGTTTAACTATCCTGCTCTGCTGTTGCTGTTGTTTCTTCTGCTCTATTAAAACCTTTTGAACCATATCAACACTGTGAGTAATGAAGTTCATGCTTATGATCTGCATTAATCCCAAGTACCGCTTTTCCTTCCCTTCCATGAGGTGTATCATTGCCTTGGCTGTGATATAGGATACGGTCATAATATCCATGTTAGCTGTGAATAACTGATAGCCTCCTTCGATTATGACATTAGCTGTTGCTTCATCCCATTTCTTTGGCTTGCGAAGAGGAAAGATTGTCTTTTTCTTATCATAAGTATCCACTGCTCCCCTGACCCACTTTAGAACAGATTCAGCGAATTCGTCATAAGATAATCGTGCCGGTTGTTGTGGTGTTTTATTGTTGATTTGACTCATGCGGTAAGGCTCCTATTTTGTTTTGTTTGCCATCATCCAGGCTTTCCTTGCATTATGGCCAAGGGTTACTGAATAATAATAAAAATTCCGGTGTTTAAGTTTCTTCGCTGTTTTGTTTGCAGCTTTGAGAATGTTTTTGGCTGGCATGTGAATATCTCCACCGCCCCTGACTGAGAAATGGTAGGTGTTCATGGTAGGTACTTCCGGGTGTGTTTGTTTTTGAATAAATCTTTCCCCTGGTGTGTGTACATGTACATATACAGGCCAGCGAAATTCTTATCTTTGTCGTTTTCGGAAAGTCTGCCCGACTGTATAGCCTCGTTGAAAGCTACCTGGGCATCACGGAAAGTTATGGTGTTTTGCATTTTTAACCTCGTTTATTGATTAGATATTCCTCCCTCAATAATAGTGATTAATAATCACATAGGTCAAGGGAAATATGGATCATCGAAAACAGATGGTAAATTTTTCCCCTCCACTAATTTAAATTCTCTTCTGGAACAGTGTAATACCCGGAGGATGAATTCCGGTTTGGTCATTGGGGTGGTCCACGGTTGGGGTTTGAGATCCTGGTACTCAAATATCCAGGGCTTTATCTTTTCTGGAATTAGACCAAAGTCTTTACACCACTCATCCGGTGTATGTATAATATCGTGAGGGTATTTTAACTTGCCCTTTTCGGACCCCTGGTTTATATTGATAAACTCGTGGATCTTCTTTAGGACATCCTTTATAGCCTTGGCGTAACCATCAGTATAGGCAAAACCAGCATTCACCTTATCTGTTAGCTCTGTAATTCCTGATAGCATGTCCATTGTGATAATAGGTTGTGCTTGCATGGCATCTATAGCAGCTTTGACCCTTTTGGCGATATCATCAGCTATAGAGGCATCTACTTCCAGGTATAAACATTTGAGTGCTTTATTACATTCTTCTATTAATTCTTCTGTTGGTTTCTTCATCCTATATCCTCCTGGGCTTCTTTTGCATCACTTACTATTTTATTAAGATCAATACCGATACTCGCCATTTTTCCCCTGGCTATGCGGTATCTTTCCCCATTCTCTTTCCCATACAACATGGCTTCCCGGAGATGATTCCACAGGGCATCATACAATGACTTGTAATCAATAGCCCCCTGGTTTAGTGCTAACTTAACTCTTGCACGACAATAAGGACATTCGCCCTCTGCAAACTGTTCATAAGCCCCTTCATTTTTCAGGAACACATCATGGAAGCCACCAAGCTCTGTATTAATCTTCATGTCAGATATGGGGCCATCAACTCTATTGGCCGTGTTTTATAATTGAGCCTAAGTGCCCATACAATAATCTGCCCCTCAAAGGAAGGTTTGTTGAACCAGTGCTGCCAATCACAGAATAACAGCCCATCGTTCCAGGCTACCGATATCATTTCATTTAATGACAGCTTTTTCCCGTTGATCCAAACAATGAATTCGCCATGGTGATTATTTATTTCAATCTTGTAGGTTTTTGCTACTCTTCGATCAGGGCCTATAATCTTCTGTTTAGTTTTGTATGGTACCCCTGTCCATGACCGGGGACTGAACATATCCCCGGTTTTCCATCTGCTCCCGGCCCGGATAGTGTGCTTCTTAATTCCAGAGAGGTAATGCTCCTCGAAATTAGTTTCTTCACCGGCCCTGGGATGAGTCTTTAGAAAGTGTGATGATAAGATTATTACTTTAGCCATCGTAGTGGATCCCGTCGCTCGGAGTTTCGGGTCCATCTCCAATGTCTGCTTTTTCTGTGAAATGTGATTCGAGCTTAACTCCATGCCATTCATCACGTCTGTTTACAGTTTTATCGTATAGGTGCAGGGATTCTCCAAGGTATTCAGCCAAGATAAAATCAGGGGTATTACTCCCGTTCTCCATGCTGTGACAGTTAATGAGGTTCTTTAATTCCTTGCGGAAATTAGTATTCCTGGTTGGCTCATCATCTGCTGCATCATCCACTTTATCACTGAGAGGTTCTTCGGGTATTAAAAGAGTATAACCCTTCTCAAATACTCCTGCTGGACTAAATGATACATACCCATCCTCATACACCACAAAATAACCACCCTTTTTTGCCTGTTTCTCATTTACCCACTTTTCACCCATGTCTTGAGCCATATAGTGAGGATCATCGAATATGATTAACCCTCTTGGCATATCAATCTGTTTGATCTTGAGAGCCCCTACAATCTTGTGGGATCTGAATAAGGGTAATGATATCCCATTGATAGTTATACAAAGACAACTATTTTTGATCCCTATTGTTTCTTTTACTTCGTTCATTTTGCCTCCTGGTTGTGATATTGCAGAAATGAGAGGAATAAACAAAAACTCACCCCACAATATCTGAATTTATAATTTTAAACATCCTTTTAGTGACGCAAAATAGATAGATCAGGACTCCGGCACCTGATATCCAACACTCGTGCCTGGTGCTGTGTTTGTTTCCAGGTTTCCCTCGGTAGGCACTTGCGTCTTATGCCATCCATAATGAGGGACTTGTAAAAATATAGAAAATCTTGATATGAGTCCTCGTACTCATCATAAATATCAATATGAGCAGTATATGTTAATATAATAGAAGTGGCTATCGGCTGAGTAACAATTCCAGCAGTAGAACCACATTCATTATTCATAAGAGAAATATCCAAATTATTTTGATTCCATTGAGTTATTACCCACTATTACCACTGTTACAATATTTTTGTTGTATGATAAGGAGGACCAGGAATAACCCAACTAATAACTTTTGTGTTAATTGCCCCGGTCCCTTCTGCCTTATCAAAATGGGATATCATCATCAAAGGCTGAATCATCCACCGGAGGGGCATTATTCTCAGGGGGATGATCCCCTCCAGTAGTGCTTTTTGAAGGGTCATATCCTCCCGTGGTTATGTCTCCACCGTAATATTTCATGGCCACCTCGTTCACCCGTTCCTTCAGCTCTTTGTCTGCGTAGATAGTATCATAATACACATCATCTTGGCCTTTCTGACTTGGGAAGCCTACGAACATACCATTAGTCCCGTTTATCAGTTTGAATCCCTTGAGGATAAAACCTTCATCTGTTTTTAGGTCGAAAAAGGCTCTGATCTTGCCCCATTCACCTTTGTTCATTCTTTCAATTTCCATGATTATTATTAAGCTCCATTTTGTTTCTGTTTTTCAAATACATTGGTGTCTTGAACGAGGCATTTACTCACTCCCAATTCATCCATCACGCTTACCATACTCTCTATTGTTGATACACTGAATAATTTCATATCATCTTCCCCACACCAACATACAAGCATCCCTGGCATGTTCGCTGGTCTGCCCACTGTATCCGGTTATCATCTTGAATCTTTCGGCATCTAATTTGGTCATGGTCCTTGATGATGGTTTTACCGGGTGTACCGGGATATTATTGTTTTTACAGAATTCGATAAGCAGCTGTGCATCCCTTTTGTTCTTGCCTACATCCTGGGATATTTTCCTCATCACTACTTCAGAGACATTACGGGGAAATGTAGGTTTAATGAGATCCGGGTTTTCAATATACACCGTGGCCTTGTAGTCCTGGTGATGATTATATTTGTCAAGTTCCGATAATCTCTTAATCCCTCCCCAAAAGTCCGTAGTCTCTATCTCGTGCAACTGGCCTTTCATTTGGATTTCTTTATACTTCCCGGTGATCGTAACACACCAGCCAAGATGAATACCAGGATCTATGCCTATCTTGAGATGGATCATTGTGACTCCTCTTTTTCATTATCTTCCGGGGCAATCGTTATGGCCTCTCTCATAGCTTTCCATATTTCCGGCTCATGCTCTTTGAGGCATTTCATTATTTTGACTGCTGTGTGTCCGTCAATAGTCATATTCTTAATTGTGATGTCTATATTTCCGGGTTCATGCGTTACTGCTTTCATCCGGCTAAATTCTTCTTCTCCCGGAAGGCTATCGATAATTGAGCCCTCTCGCCCTTGAGATACATCTTTGCAGCAGTTACCAGGTTATCCAGTTTGTTTGCGATATCAGAGGGCATACATGGTCCTTCCTCTGAATAAGGCTCATCCGGGATATTGGGTGTATTGATACATAATGGGGCTGGATTCTTTTCAAGGTCCAGTAACGCTGTGATAACGGTCCCCCTTACCCCACTCTTGTAGTTAAAGGATACTCCCCTCACTCTTATTTTATCAGCTATAAGAGGGATAGAATCTATCTCGCATATCTGTGCTACTCCAATGGCCAGGGCTGCTAAACATATCGGGAGATCCGGGGAAGGTGTCTCTGTCTCTTCAAATTCATACCCTCCTGTCCCGTTTTCCGTATCATCTGTGAAGCGAAGCAATACCTTCTCACCGTCATATTTGATCTTGGTGAAATGGATATAGTCTGTGTTACTAATTAATACTCTTGACATTATTCCCTATCCCCTTTAGTGCTATCGGTTATTAGAATGGCCTTGGGTACGTTGGGGCTGGAAGGATCTAAAGTCATTAGTTCATTATTGTTTTCCAATTCTCTCAATTTTAAAAACATGCCTTGTACTAATTCCTTGTTGTCTCTCCTAACAAAGATAACATCATACATTTTATTTTTCTGTTTTTTTTGATGTATCTCGAAAAGGCTACCAAATTGAGACTCATACGGATAACCGTCAAGTTTTAACTGCCCATTAGCCCTCATTAGCTTCAGGATGTTTTTTGCCCTTGGTTTGTATTCAGGATCAGTTTGATTACATAGGTTCGTTATAGTTATCAACTCATCCTTGTTTTCTATGAATTCGACATGTTCCTGCCACAAGTGAGCCATGACCTTTGTTTCAAGCATATCGTCTTTCATTTCCTCTAAATCCCTGGCGTATCGGAATTCCATAGCATCCACTTCTCTCCAAATCTTGCAGAGTCTATCACTTAAACTTCCCCTGGGGGCCCCTTTGTTGGATCCATCCTGTGCTTTAATATCTCCCTTGACGGCTTCTGTTTTTGCTCCTGGTTGCTCCGGCACCAATCCTGCGTAAGATATTAACATTATGTGGAGGTGGCCTGACTTACTCGATGCTGCACGGGTTATGATTAGTGCTGCTGGAATAATAAATAAGTGCCCCACTGTAGCATTGAAGTAATGTTGGTCCTTAATTAATCCATGTCTGTCGATATATCCCTCGACCCAGGGCTTATAATCTGATTTCTCTGTTTTGTGGAAATAATAAATATTAAGTGCATTTATTACATACATACATACCCCGTTATGGGTGTGGATAATTATATCTCCTTTGTCTATTGGATGAATCTCTTCTTGTGTTGTGTTCATTTTTACCTCGTTTTTTGGTTATCTATCACATGCCACCGCCACCGGCTGCTATTTCTGATAGTTTATCGTTAGTTAATTTTTCCCCACATATTTCACAATACTCACAGTGCTCATCTCCTCCTGGTCCGTTATCAATATCAAAGTAATGCTCAAAACCACACAGAGGACATACAAATAGATTCAGGTAATTACTCATAGTGTCCTCCTGCATACTTTTTCATGCTCTTCTTGTTTTGATTCATATATCAGCTCGTAACAATCACCACATTTAATTTGTCGGCCTTTACTCCTCAACCTTTCAGATATCCCCTTAACCAACTTCCTTACCTCTTCATGAGGCATTATCTCGTTATCCGGTGTATCTGGAGGAGGGGCCTGATCCTTCGCTAAATTCCTTATCCTGTACACACAGGCAATCATTTCCTTTGGTGATGGGAAAAATTTCTGCTCTATCAGTGGATCAAAATAGTAATTAACCATATAGATGAATTCTTCCTCATCCATTTTACTAACCACTTGTTTATAGGCTTCCAGGATATTTTTATCACTGATTTGCTGTTTACCGTAGTACGCTGCAAGCCTACTCATTAATATTTGCTGTTCTTTATTCATTCTTCAAATATCCCCCCACTATTTTTTTCAATATATCTCCGATACCCACCAGCGGTAAAAAATTTATGAGGTCCTGCCTGAAATTTAGGATCATCTGCAAGCCTTCTATCGCAATACACTTTCCACCACAGTGGATCAGGGTTAATCTCCATACCCTCTGCAATATACCTTTTGATTGTTGGGGTCATTCCCTGCATCATATCTTTTTCACCTATATAATATCCCCATATTTCTGCAATCGGAGATGGGGGTATCTTGTTATTTTCGGTATGTTGATTATCTATTGTTTCTTTGTTTAATTGTTCTCCTTGTTCTATTGTGGTACGATCAGTGACAAGATCAGTGGTACGATTCCGTTGCGTTGGATTGTTGTCTGGTTGGTTACTGGTGTTTTCTTTCTTCTGGTAATCGTCATATTTACATACAGTTATACATGTATAATGGTTGGTTGCTGTGATGGTTATTTCATTACTGCTCTCTAATTTGATAAATGAGGACCTTATTGCCTGTCTTGATATGCCCAGGATCCCGGATAATTTGCTGACACTGGTAATATGCTGGCCCCTTAAAACAGGGATCCCTTTCCACTTACCTTTCCTGTAATTGGCTTTTAACAACAAATGAATAAATAGCCTAAAGGTGTTTGCATCATCGTACCATTCCCAATCTAATATCTTTCTGTGTAGGGTTATCCAGTTGTTACTTTTCATGTGTGTAATAAATAAATAACCCCCTGCATAAGATCAGATATAGGTGACGAACCTGTATAGTGACCCCTGAAGGGCCACAAATCTTAATTAGGGGGTTCAATAATGGGTATGTTATAAAATCGTCTTTCATATCTATTGAAAATATAGGGAGCATGTATTCAGACTACCAAAATTATGTCATTTCTTCGTGTTTAAACCATTCAGCGTAGAGTCTTTTTTTTTCTCTCCCAATGGCCCTGTTTTATAAGGGATGAGAGCCTCTTTCATTTCACCACCCTTATATATGGCTACCTCGGCAAGTAGTTCTCGTATCTCATGTTGAAGCTCCCAACAGGCTTTATCAATTTCCTTCGTTCTATTTCTACTGATCTTGAGAGCCCGGTTAAGGAATGTGACCCTGGCCTTCTTCTTCTGATACATACTGTCAATCAGTACAATGCCACTATTTAGATTATTATTTTCATCTACAAGCATTTTGTTTTTATCAAGAATAACTTCTATTTTCTGCTTATACCACTCTTTAGAATTCCCATCCTCAAGCATACCACTGGCCAACTGTGCTGCATATTTTGTGAATTCCTTTTCTTCCGGGAGGGTTTTTAATCCCTCCCCCAAATAAAAGGCTACAGCGGATGTTAGTTGGGTGTTATCCTTTTGGTATCTTCCTAACTTTTCTTTTAATAGGGTCATTTCCTTGTTGTGGGTAGCTTTCTCTTTAAGATGTTTTATAAGAGCTTTTTTTGCCTCATCTGAAATATTATTTATGGTCGAAGCAAATTGTTTCACTTCATTATTATAACATATATCCAAATTTTCTTTCTGATTGATAAGTTTATCTATATCAAACTTTTTGTTAGTAATCTCCCACCGATAACTCAATGCAAGATGAAGCACACAGAAAGCGATAACCAGGACCAGGATTATTATTGTATAATCAAATATATTCATCACCAAACCTTTCTTACTTTTATCATGTAATGGGTGAATATACACCCAAGCACAAATCCACCCGAAAACATCCCGACGATTAAGGATACTATATGGAACAATTCCATCACCACCCCCTGTAACCAGGCATAGGATCCCCAATATTTAACATCCGGGTAATACCATACTGATCCGGGATCGGTTCAAAGGCAAATCTATTACTATCACAATCACATGCGACATATAGCCTTTTTAGCTGCGAATTGGTATATCGAGGCTTTAATACCTTTATGATGAGAGCTGGGCATAATCGCTCGGCTTCTACCTCCTGGATGGCTTCAGTACGCATATCATCAGCAACCTTTACCGCAAACATACAAATACAGACCACCACGAATCCTAAAAACACATATCCGATTAATTTAATAAAACTATTTGTATCCATTTTTTACCTCTTTTTATGTTGATTCCCCAGGGTAGAAAAGGAGTTACCCGGTAAAAGCGGAGAAAGCCACTCTATACCCTCCTTAACTACCCTGGATCTGCAATACATACCCCGATAGAAATTCAGGGCTCGTGTCCGATGTATCGCTAATTATAGTGCTGTAAAGTCAGCCTCAAGTTTTACTATTTTATTCAATAGCACCTTTTTGTGTCCCCTCAATGCAGCCTTTGTAGAGGCCATTAATTCAGGATGATAATACAGGTCGATCTTGGTATCCACTGTATTGGTAAGTTCTAATACATCGGCTTCATCATCCGCTAATTTATTAATAGAATTAATCTCTCCCTTTACGGCCTCGATAGCACTCTTAATTACCTCTGCTTGTTTCCACTGTTCTGGAGTCATAATTTCTCTCTCCTTTGGTTAATTATTCAGGGACCGGGAAAGCATCCAACAACCCGGCCCCCTTATTATGGGTGCAATGAAAAGACAACACCCTGACACAACTAAAAGCTGTGCCCTTAATGGTTTGGGGCAGGCAGTTGGTCTGCATTGTCCTGGATGTTGCATTGCGTTATCAGTCAACAACAGGCTACCACGCCACTACCCCTTCATGTTTTCTACTACGCCAGTAATATATACACATGAATTATTTCAAAAAGCATTGGGCCGGGATCTCACCCCCGACCCTTGACCTGGGCTAACAAGTCAAACTGGTATCATATACCCTTGTTCGATATAAGCAAAGGGAGTGTACCACCAGGAATAAACTTCTCCCACCTTGAATACATGCCGTTCCTGGCCTTTTATCCCGTGAGGGCTCACGAATTCTTTTATAACTTTGTACTTTCCCTTAACCCTATCAGGCCACTGACATTTTAATAAATGCGAAGATAGACCCTTATAAGAGCTATCTTCATCACGGGGAAGATTTTTGGGCATATAAAGTGGCATTACGCTACTTCCGGGATTGTTACACCCCTATATCCAGCTCTCGGAGATGCTCTCGGAGATCCTTCTGGAAATCCTATGTGTTTGGGATTCCTGCATTGCCAGGCTTCATTCTTAATGACGGTTTTCCACTTATTCCACCCACACTGACAAGGAGGATGATCCCTTGTCCCGGTCATTTCCCGGTGATTGTGGACCTTGTTTACTCTCCCTGGTCTGCTGGAAGTTGGAATAAACTTGGATGATTTATCAGGATGTTGGCTGTTACGGTATGCTCGTTTTGCTTCTTTGAGCCTTTGCCGGTAGGATCCATAAGTATGCACTATATTTTGAGGGAGAAACTTTTTAACTCCATGCACCAGGACATCCTTTCCCTTCCGGGTATATCGTTTACTTTCGTCACGCTGCGAAGTTAATTCATCAGCCATTTTTTTCAAAACTTTCAATACCCTCTTATTCATCGATAACCCTTCCTGATTTAATTTCAATAACATTCCCTGATAATGGTTTGTTGACTCTCTCAACTATCACTGGAATTTTAGCCTTTTTAGCTTCTTTTATGAGGACATTCATATTATCCTCATCCAGCATATCACCACCCTCACCAACCATAACACAGCCAAATTCCATACCCTTTGCAATATGGAAGGCTATACCAATGGCTATTTTCCAGCGTTTAGAGGTTGCTTTCTCGCTTACTGGCACGTTTCCATTCATTAGTACATTGTTCTCCACTGTGACCCCACCAGGGAGTCCAGATTCATTGATCTGAGTAGATAGGCCAGTGTCTAAATTGGTGACAACGGCTACCTCATCTTTCCTGGCATCTTGATTTATTTTGATAAGATCCAGCTTTTCCAGGTGATCTGTGTAAGTTTTTGCCTTATCGTTGATCTCCGTAGCGTTTTTAAGCTGGAGGGTGTACCTGTCTATACTGTCATAATCAGGCCGTATCCTCACCAGGGTTTTATCCAGACCGTCAATTTTATCATCATCCGTATCAATGTCGGCCTCAAGCTGCTGTATAGCTTCTTTGTGCTCTGCAATTTTTCTATTTTTTTCAGCTATACCATCCTGGAGGGTTTCCTTGTCTTTCTGAGCCTTATCGTGAATAACTTTCCTCTCATTGAGCAGTACCAGCTTTGCAGATATATCCTTGGTGTCAACCTTCTCCATGAATACCGGAGTCTCTTTCGTTTCTGCTTCCAGGTTCCTGATATCCCTATCTATGATCTTTATATCATCCAGGGCCTCTCTTCGCTTCTTGAGGTATTTAGAAATATCTATACCAGCAGCTCCACACAGGTAGGCCAGCTGTTCCGGTCCGGTGCCTTTGTAGAATTTTGTGGGATCCAGGGCAGCAGGATTAAGAAAACCCTTGAGAGCTGATTTAGGAATAACTTTGCCGGTGTCCTTATCTGTGATCTTGAGAGTATAACCTTTCTTGTCCCGTAATAAAGTCCTGGTGACAGTGTAATTATCAGACTCTACGGTCAGCACAGAGACTTCACCCTTCTCGTGAATAAACTCCCATGCCTTATCTTTCCCAACCAGGCATGTTGCTATCCCCTCCATAGATGATGATTTACCTGACTCATTTGGACCGTATATAAATGTTACCTCACCATCAGCACAGGTTATAGTAATGAGCTCTGCGTTCTTATACTGTTCTATGATTGCTTTTTTTAACATGTTTCTCCTAAGTTTTGTCGTTTAGTAATGCGAATTCTTTTTTCTTTATACAGTTGATGATTCTTTCAAATTCTTCCAGGTCCATCTCTTGTATCCTGGCACTGAAATGACCGGCTACTATTGAGTTGAGGAATTTCTTCGGCTGTTTGACTTCTTTGCCGTAAGCCTTTTTGACAATAGCTATAACCTTGTCCTCAATAGTTTTCTTGAATACGGACATCTGAGTAGTAGCCTCGGATTGCGATAACTTTGCACCACCACTCCCTTTAATAAATTCATCCACCTCTTTTGTATCAATAATAAGCTGTGCGTTATTAGCTATATGTTCCATTGCTGCTATATGAGTGAATTGCCATTCAGGAGGTCCCTGGATGTCTGAGTCTTGTTGGGGTTCAGATATGTTATTGACAGATTCCAGGTCTTTTGAGTCTGCGAGGCTTTTATTAAAAATTTCCTTTAATACATTGAGAGTAGCCTCTATCTCCTTGGTGCTGTGTACGCCATCATTTAACCATGCTTTAGCCTCATCCTGGGTTTCTTTAGGAATATGCTTGGATTTAAAACATTTTTCAAAGGCTATCTCTTGCTCCGGTGTCATATTCTTTGTTCGGGGCTGATTCTTGTTTTCAGGTTGTGGGGCTCTCCTGTTTTCATCATCTGGATTATAAGATTCATCAACAAGAGCGATTGAAAGAGATAGGACAAAAAACGCTCTCCAGGCATAGGTATAAGCCATTCGGGTGCAGGCATTTTTATAATCTGCTGCTGAACCATCAACAATATATTCCTCTGTTTCTGATCCATCCCTTCCTCTATATCGAAAAGCTATTCTTATATCACACTGATATTGAGTTTTCCTATCCCCACCGTGCGTAATCACTTCTTTTTCAGACAAGGCCCTGTTTATAGTGCGGAATAGAACACACACCTCATGTTCACAAATAACCTCTCTCACCCGGCTTACTACCTCTTCAGCTTTTGCATGTTTAAAATTCCCCCCCCCTCCTTTGAAAGAGTGAGTTTTAGCGATAGCCCCTACGGCCTTCGTCATTTTAATTACTGTGTCGTAGATGCCCCCAGGGTTAGGGTTTTCGTTTGTGTCCTTTATAGGGCTCTCGCTCCAATCCAGAAGATAGGTTATTGGTTTGTCAGTCATTTTTTCCTCGTTATTGTTATTTGTGTGTTGAGAAGTGTGTTTAACTTTTCCAGGTGTTTGGGGGTAGGTGTGTTGCGACCATTCATCCAGTAAATGACAGCAGCAGGAGTTACTTTTAACTTCTTGGCAATAAAAGTAGCGGTTATCCCACTTGACTTTATTATCCTGCCTATCTGTGTCATTTTCTTTTGCATTTTTCCCTCGTAACAGTTAAAATAATTAAACTAATCGTGGCATAAGTTAAGGAAGATGTATTGACAATAAAAAATAAAGGGCCAGGAAAATGCAAATAAACCTGGCCCACGAGGTAGAGCTGAACGAGGAAACAACTCTTATAGTGATACGTTTTAATGGGTATCGAAGGCTAAATATATACCTGTTGACTCATTTCAAGCAAAAAGAAAAGCCGGGGATAGATGCCCGGCTTTTCTGCTTTTCAACCATTTTTGAAATCGAGAGAGTAAAGAATCGGAGTCAATGGAGGGATCCATTGAAGCGGTGCGGGACAGGGATGCCCCTGGGAAGTTTATGGATTGACTTTTTTGAAAGTCCTTGCCAATGAGATTATCAGAGACAAAAATGCAGGGCCAAGACCCTTTTTATCCTCAATCCTGGATAATAGTGCAGAACCGGCAAAAGTTCCCATGAATAAGAGTATCTTTGTATATACTCCGGCTGTCAGCCACGCCATAAAGGGTATGGGGGCTATAAATAATATCGTGAGTATGAATGCCACTAAAAACGTGAATTCCGTTTTACCTCCGATATACTTTCTGATTAGTGTCAATACAAGTAACATAATGTTCCTTTCGTTTATCGTGTGCAGTAATTTAGCCCCACCAGAGCCATTTTCCAAAGGCAGCCAATAAACTACCTATAATTATTAAAATAGCCCACTTGAGAAATGCAAATATTCTCAAAAAGCTGAATATCTTGTTTTTCAACAAGTCTTTCCTGAAGGCATGTACTTCCTTCACTTTCTCAATTAGCTTGAGTTCTTCTAATTCTATCCGAAATTCGGTGTTCTTAGCTGACTCACCCAAGATGCCGGTATCATCTCTGTTCCGTTCATCTCCGAAGAGGTTAAATCTTATTGTCTCTAGTTCATCTTGGAGCTTTTCATAGTTATTTACAATATCATCCAGGAGTTTTACTGGTATTGAGACTGAATCTTCGCCTGTCATTTTGTATCCTTCCTACTTCCAGATTTATGAATTCAAGCGTTTTGGTCATCCTCCTTATACCCGTGGTAGCTATTTTGTTAAATCGAAGCGATAAGGATATAATTGCGATAAGTTTTTTACTTGATAAAGGCTTATCCAGCACCGGGATCCCTTCAAATTCATCCTCATCCGTGTTATACGCTGTTATGATGTAGTAATATGTTGGGAGGGTGCCTTTACCGGCCATGACCTCTATCATAGTTACCCCATCCATGGTATCCCCAAGGTTCTGATCTGCGAATAACATATCATACTTGTTATCCCTGGATAGCTGGATCCCTTCTTCTGCTGATTCAGCCCATTCTACTTTAACCCGTGGAAAATTTTCATCTAATATTTTTTTTATGATACCCATGCTAAACTTATCATCTTCGACAATGAGGATATATCCCCTGGTGTTACACATTACATACCTTCACATTTAGCGGTTATTTTACTTTGTACCGTTGATCTGCTTTTATAAGTTCTTCCCCATAATGAATCAAGCATCTCCACCGACGCATTTTGATACTGTCTGCACATAAA